>Ga0114974_10000836_pt1 | contig 24887 bp, 5 predicted proteins | sample S_130206_EF_Meta_FD_87318 | JGI IMG/M metagenome (GOLD analysis project Ga0114974, IMG submission 87318) | Freshwater microbial communities from Lake Simoncouche, Canada to study carbon cycling - S_130206_EF_MetaG | ecosystem: Environmental > Aquatic > Freshwater > Lake | place: Lake... | reverse complement strand
TAAATTATAATCAGCAATAATATGGACTTCAGGACTTAGTACTTCTAAGCTACCTTGAGTGCTAAAACCAGTAAGGACATTTGGGACAACTGAGTAACCAGTGCTGGTTGCGGAACCAGTTTGGTAATATGCATTGCTGCCCCACGCAAACGTAGCTCTTGATGTCACACCTGCTACAACATCTGTCCATGTTCCTGCAGCAACAGTGTGTGAAGGGCCAGTATCTACTACTTGAATTACTACATTTGATACTGTTCGTGCTAAACCAAGATAGTTAAGAGATGTAATTGCATATCCTGATACTTGCGGTTTATCACCGCCAAATTCATAAATTGTTTGAGTGTTTGTTTTGTTGTTGAAAGTTACAATTGTTCCTCTATTTTCATAAATTGAACAAAGAAGCACACTCGTGCTGATTAAATAAGGAACTGAAGTGGCAATGCTTATCGTAGAAGTTCCAAGGCAGTATTGATCATTGCTTCCCCAGCCCCACAAACTATTGTCTGCTGTAATAGCATAGGAAGAATTATTCTGAGCAAAAATATCTCTTACTTTATATGTAGAAGGTAATCCAACTTGCCCAAATCTACTTGTAGATAAACCAGTATTGCCTAACTGATAATATGCATTATAGCCAATCGAATATACATTGCCATTATTATCTAAAGCCAAATTATGATTAGTCCCAGAAGCTGTTTTAACTACATAAGGAAGCCCCATGTAAACCTTTTGTGATGTTCCTGCTAAGCCACCAATTACTGGGTACAAATATGAAAGTTCTCCATAGTAATTGTATCCCATTCCAAAAACCCCACCAGAGGTAGAATATCCTTGAACATAATATGTTTGAGCAACGCCGAATGGATTTACTTGTGCTGTGAATACTCTATCTGTAGAAAATCCTGTTATGCTCAAATAGGTGGTTACTCCAGTTGCTCCTGAAGGCATATTAATTGTTACTGAGCTTCTGCCTAAAATGGTTACTCCAATTCCTTTACTCACAGGTATTGGATAGCCAAAGGATACTTGCACAAGATTTGGATAGCCATTAAATATTGGTTCTATGACAGCATCAAAATTAGGCAATGGTCTAATATTAATCCCCATAGTTGCTATACCCAAATTTGATGACAATAATTTCGCTGTTACGGTTGTTGAAATAGCAGCTGAAGTAGAGAAAGACCCTATGTTAATTGACGTATAATTTGAACCAATTCCTACAGTTGTGACACCTAGTGAAGCAAAGCCCTCTCTGTATATTAAACTACTTGGTGTTGTAAATGAAACTGTGTGTACGCCTAAATAAGAGTAGGCGTTAAGATAAACATTTGCCACCACTGTAGCACCTACTCCACCAATTGTGTAATTGGGATAATTTGTTTGAATGCCATTCCAGATGTAGCCAGTGGTAAAACTAGAAATCAAGAATGGATTTAACGTTAATCCTGTTACTGTTGAAGAAAGTCCACTTGGGCCATAAGCTGTTACTGCAAATCCTGTAATTAATGAAGTGGTAAGACCAGTGGCAAAACCAACCAATGACGTAGAGGCAAATCCCGAAGTTCCAAAAGTAATATTCCTGAATATAATGTTGGTGCTAGATGACCCAATAACGACAGTGGTGGCTAGTCCCACATTCAAAGCAACAGTATAAGCAAAAGATTGTGCAACTCCATTTGCATCTGCTCCACGACCAACAATTGAGTTTGGAGTAATTGCAAAATTTGTAATTCTCCATGAATCGCTAATCATTGTTGTTGTAACACCTGCATTTGTGTTAAATCCGAACACTCCACCTTTCACAGTAAATGCTATACCAGATGCATAAGTTCTTGTTGTAGAAACTCCAAACGTAGTACTAATTGTTCCACTGCTAACTGTTGAAAGAGAAGGATAAACAAAATTTAGAATTAATGGACTTGTTACAATATTCAAGATTGTTACGTTATTTAATGGCGTGGTATTCAAAGAAAATGTAACATTTGCTGTTTGTATTCCTAAAACTGGTCTCAACAAATCTGTTTGTGCATTTGAAATATAAAAAGGATAAGCTACAGTTGTTGATACTGAGGCACTTGGTGAAATTCCAGAGGCAACACTAGCACTTATAGAAATAGAAGTGGGAGTGGTTACAGCAGCCCCGATTACTAGAGGTATAGTTTGAGAAAATTCACCAGTGTCAATGTTATGGTCATAAGTAATCGAGCTTGAATCTGCAAGAATACTTGAATGAGTAGAATTAACAGTGATTGGTAGATTGGCTTTAGGCGATGCTTGCACAGAAGCTGTAAGCTCCACTCCTCCATAATATTGGTTGCCGAAGAAAGCAGAAGTACTTAAGCCTAAAGTCAAATTAAATGGTCTTCCAATAACTGTGGAAATTCCTAATACTCCTCGATATGCAGCAGAAATAGTAATATTTGTGGGCGAAGTAATAAATCCTCCAACAAATAAATTAGTGGTTAAACCTAAATTGCCACCAAGTATTGTAGCCACTCCATAGCCTGTAGTTTGTAACAATGTGGAAATACTGCTTACAAAATTTACTGTTCTGCTTGTTTTTGGTTTTGCATCAAGATTGATATTTGCAATAATTTCATCAAGTGAAAAACCAACAAACGAACTTGTGCTTAAAGACATTGAGGCCAATTTAATTGGACGCACTGTAATGCTAGAGCTAGAAGTAGAAATTCCGTCTGAAATTGATATAGTAGCCAAAGTATTTACACTGGTTGAGCCTATTCCGAGATTGAGCACTTTTACAGTGTCGTCGCTTGAGAAATATATTGAACTTGGCAAGCTTATTACAGGATTAGAAGAAGTGGCTGAAAGGAATGCTCCTCCAGGATTTGGATTATACGGATAAATAACAATTAAATTAACGCCTGTTTGTTCTTCATACGTAGAATTTGTTGTAAGACCAAGTAGAATTGATTGTATATTACTTCTTGAAGGAATTTGTTTCACCAAGCCTGTAACAAAGTATGATTTTCCGAGAGCGTTGATGTCATTTGGTGATGTTAAAATATAAGAGCTGTTTACGCCAGTGGCATAGTTTTCAAAATTACCTGTAACATCGCTCCATGTATTTTCGCTAATTCTGTAAACTTTGGTGCTCAAATCACTCAAACTTGTGGTAGATCTTGAGTCGCCTATCGCCTTTGTAACAGCATATAATTCGTCATTGATAGTTTTTAGCACTCTAACGGATTCTGAGTTTGGCAGAACATATGGCAGAGAAATGTCATAGCTTCTTTGGTCGAATTGTCTAGAATTTATATTAAACGAAAACTTAATTTGATGCCACACAAAACTAGATTTATTGATGTCACTTGGCAAACCAAATACATTTTGATCTTGGTTATTAAATCTAACAACCTGTGGCTCAAAAATATAACCAAATTTAATGACAGGCGAAGCACTTACGGTAGTGAAGAAAGCTGAAGCTTCGTACACAAAACTGTCAAAGCTATAAATCAACAAACTGGTTCCCGACTTAACAAAACTTACATTACATAATGTAAGCAAATCTATTGAAACAGATTCATAGTTTCGGTCGCCAAAAGAAATAATCAATAAAGTATCAAAAACTGTGAAAGTTGCTTTCAGCACTGAGTTAAAAGTAGAAATCTCTAAAGCTTGAGTACCAAGTTGTGGCTCAAAAACTAGATTAACTAGATAATCACTGTTCGTTCTACATCTGTCTCTCCATGTATTATCATTTGTTGACTCATAAAATACCTGAGAGTTATCGTTAGCTATTAAAAGAGTGTTGTTAGAAGAACTATTGTATGCAGCTGTAGCAATACCATTTGTATTCAAAATTTTAACTAGTTGCCAATTTGATAAAATATCAAAATTGTATGGTCTAAAAAGCAAGATATTGTCTTTGTAAGATTCGAAGATATTATTGTTTTCTGCTACTTTTAAGGTTCCAACATAAGGCTCTTCTTTTGTTGAAAAATGTAATACTCTGCCGTTTCCATCATCATAGATAGCTAAGTTTTGCGGAGTTAAGTTTCTAAATGTATTTGAGCTTACAGGCACATTGTAAGCATCTGTAGTAAAAATATTGTCTGTGAGTTTTAGCTCAACTAAATTTTTAGATGAGTTGGAGAAAAATAAACTTCCTGCAAAAGATTTAATATCATAAATTGATCCATTTCCAGAATATAATGTAAGATCATCAGATAAATTGTAAACGATTTCAGGATCAAAAATAGATGTAGTGAGTGAACTTGTTGTAAACGAAATTCTAGGAACAGTCCCAAAGCCCTGACCTGTAGCCGTGATTGAGGCAGAGTTGAGAACAAAACCACTGTAGTTTATTGTGGTTCCAGTAGAGAATGAAACTGCAGTAGTAGTTACTCCACCATACCACGCAGTTGAAAAACCTCCTGAAACACTAACAACTGGAGTTTGTGAATTAGGAAAAGTGGTAGCTGTGCCTGTTACACTTACACTTTGCACAGAGCCATATTTAGCAACTGCTGTGGCAATAGTGGACATTCCGTTCACCAAAACAGTGGGGCTGCTTGTATATCCATATCCTGGACTAGATATGGTTAAATCAGTGACACGATAAAGAAAATCAGGCACTAATGTTGCTCCACCAGTAGTAGTTAGAGTTACACTAGTGTTAGTAGAGAAGCCAGCTGAGGTCACACCCACTGAATAGATTGAATCGTACTGAGTTAAAGCAGAAGCAACAGCTTGACTTCCAAACCCTAAATTTCCAGTAATAGTCACTGATGGATTTAAAGTAGTGTAGCCATATCCCTGTCCCCCAGCATTTAAGCCAATTGATACTATTTGGCCAATAGCATTAGTAACTGCGTATCCAGTAGCTTGAACTGATGCACCACCTGTCGCAGGAGCTTGAATAGTAATAGTTGCACCTGCAGTGTAACCTGCTCCTGGAGAAAGCAAATTCAGCTGAGAAATATAACCTTGTAGCACTGGATTAAATCCTGCTCCACTTAATGGCCCATTTACTGTAATTGTAGGCAGAGTATTAATGTTGCTGCCTTTGTTTGTAACTATAACACTTGAGATTCCGTATGATAATGTTGGTGTTAAAATTGAAGTTTGGAAGCTTGGAGTAATGCTATAGTAAAAAGTTGTTCCAGACCAAAGCCCTGTGTTCAAAATCTCAACACTTTCAAGAGATATTGGGTTTGGTTGAACTACTTGCCATGCAGTATTTTTAAGATCATCTGAAGCAGTTCTGAAAATTCTTGGAATATTTAAAGTTGTGGCGTACACAAAACTAGTTGTTTCAGAGTCATATTGATGTAATTCAAACTTAGATATAGGAAGAGCAGTGTCGCCCCAGGTAAATTGCTCAAATGGCCCTGTAACTACACCATTTTGATAGTTGAAGATTTGTCCATCATTTGTTCCAATGATTACTTGGTCACCCACTGCAAGCAGAGCCGTGATGGCTTGACTATCAACAAAACCTGGGTATTGCAATTCTATCAGTTTGGAATTATTCCAAACATAAAGAGTAGCTGCATTTTGTTTTGAAGCGCCTATCAGTAAAACTGGGCTATCATTGAAAGTAGTAGATTCAGTAACAGTGAACAAAACATTTGAAATAAGCTTAGAAACTATACTCCATGTATAAACATAAATTTTTTCCCCAGTTACACTTGTGTTTGCATACAATACGTTGTTGCCAAAATCTTTAAATTGGAATTGAATAGAAAGAATTCCATCCTCTATATTTTCTGGCAGAAAAATATCTGCATACATGTTGTAATCTGTCCAATTTCCAAATTCGCCATCAGGCAAGATTCTATACCTGTAAGCTTTTACTTCTGATACTGCATCAGATGCAAACATTTGCGCTGTAACAAAAGTAGTAGTAGAAATTGAAACAGGAGTAAAAGTGCTTGAATTAACAAAACTAACCTCTGCTGTTGGGCCAATCGTATCAACAATTGCTGATTCATAATAAAAACTTTCTACAGAGTTAGTTTGAACCAAGTTTCCAACATTGTCGGCAATCTGTAAACTGTATTGATAATAGCCGGAAAGTGGCTCTCCTGTAGCAACGCCCACGCTGCCTGAAACAAAAGATGGATAAGCAACTATTGTAGATATTCCAGTGAAGCTGCTGGTATTGAAGCCAAACCAGGATCCGTAAATAGTTTCATTAGCTGGATTTTTTTGAACTATTCTTGCAATTGACAGACCTGATCCGGTATCATACACTGTTGTTAATCCAAGTGTAACATTTTTAACGTCATCAGCAAGCTTTGATAAAATTCCAACAGTTGGCGCGGTGTTATCTAGAATAGCGTCGGTGCTAAATAAAGATTGAGGAGTTTTAAGTCCAGCCACAGTAACACCATAAAGACTAGCATTTATTACAGAAGTGGACAGTGATCCAATCTGCACACTTTCTCTGGCAGAAAACATTTGATAGATTACAGATGGGTTTTCAAAAATTCTGTACTCTGAGCCATATTTAGGTAAAACAAAATTAGAGTTTTTGCTGACTGCTGGAATATATTTGCCGGAATATGCAACAATCAAATTATATATCGCTGGGAACGAGCTTGTGGTGATTCCACTTACTTGATTAGTAGAGATGCCAAAATCTAAAAATACAGTATTGTTGGCGCTAGTTTTAGCATTCAGCTGATAAAGTTCACCATTTTGCAAAAGTGAATTCCACTGCGTAACTGTGTTAGTGTCTGACAATGTGCCATTGGGTGAATTAGCAATCTTTACTCTTATTTGATCTAAGCTACTTACATTAGTTGTTCCACTTATATAAGATGCAAGTTTTAGGTATTGAGGATATTTATATGAACTTGAAATTCCAGTGAAAAGAAGATTATTGTTGCTTAACACAAATGGACACGAAATTGCATTGCAAATCCATTCGGTAGATGCTATGTCAAGCATCCAAAGTGTATCACCAAAAATATTTCCTTCCGAGCAAAGCACAGTAGGTTCAACGCTCGAACTACTTGCCGCAAGTTTAACCCATTGTCTTTTCTGAACTTGATATACGCCATTCGAAGATTTATCTAGTTGCCCAGTCAGAAGAACATAATCGCAAGCCTTTAGATAAACCCCATCAGTGTATGTTTCTCCATACAAGCCTGCTGGTGCTGTAAATACTGCTCTGACAGTAAATGTGATATTGTCATATGAAAAGACTTTTGTGTTATTAATTTTAAAATATGAATTTATTTGTGGATAATTTACAGATGAAATCCCTAGTGAGTTTTGTGTAAGAAGATTTTTGCCATATGCGGCAGTATAATCTACATTTTCAGAATTAAAAAGAGAGAAATAAGCTTTTGAATTATCATTAAAATCTTCATTATATTCTCCTGTAATTTGCGAAACCAATATATTTATATTTCCGTTTCCAACTAAAGAAATAAATGGGTAATATCCGAAATAAATCTGACTTGTGGCTGATGTTTCAGGAATAATGTCATCTAGGAAAATAGAAATTGACTGGATTCCACCACCTGACAAATTAATATATGGTTTTATGTAAAATGCATCATCTACCGTTTGTTGATCGGTTACATAGTTCAAAATGTAGATGTTGTTTGAACCGATTGAAAATCCTTGCTCGATAGTATAAAATGTTTTTTCGTCTGTGTTAGTCAGGATTTTAAGATAAACGGGGCCACTAACATCTGATGACCAATCTGAAAAATCTAAAATTATTCCAGTAATCATTGAAGAATTTGAAACAAACTTTCGTAAGTAGGTGGGCTGATTGTATAGTTGTCCTAGTGAAGCATTCTTTGCGTTTTGATCTGTGAAGCCTATCAAAAGTTTACCATTAGTGGTCACTGTATTGTTTGCAGTGTAAGTGCCTGTAAATGCCGAGTATCTCCATTTTTCTCTTGGATCAAATGTTACAGAAGGATCATAATAGAATCTTACTCTTGCAAATCGTGAATCTTCTTGTTCAAAAGTAAAACCTAATGTCACATTGCCAGTAGAAGGAGTGAAAGCAATTGCTACTGATGGATTTTCTACTAATGTCCAATTAATAAAATCATCTGACACTTCAATAGAATATTTAAAACTTGGTAAAGCTAAAGGACACTCTGGTGGTTCAGAAATTTGAACAGTTAAGCTCAATGAAGTAATTGTTCCAAGTCCGCCAAAATCATACAAGAAATTAACGCTACTTGTCACTGTAGAGGAGGCAGGATAAATTGTGAATTGTGATGGAGCGGAAGAAGAAATAGATATTGGCTTATATACAAATGGCTCGCCAGGAGCTACTGTGTTAATCCCGAGGCCTGTCGAAATCGAAATTGGAGTATTGCCTTGGTTTTTAATAGTAACCAAATTAGAAATTATTGATGCAGTGGAAACGCCATAATTATCAATCCATGTCTTAAAATTAGATGAGGTAGAAATGTTTTCAATTGAGTTAATTACTACAGGAGGCGTCAATTGCCCAGAAGAATTTGCCTGAGAAAAGAAAAACAAATTGTCTGTAACTGAGGTTGAAATTGAGCAAGTTTGCGCCGCTCCAACATCATAAACATTAATTCCAAAAGTATTTACCCCTGTCCATGAAATCATAGACTGAAAACTAAAATATGAATTACTTTGTGGAAGATAAATTCCCGTAGTTGTTTTAAGCAAATCAGTGATTGTAAAGTTTTCATAAGATAAGTTACTATCGTAGGAGTATCCTGTTTTGATAACTGTAGAATTTGTGCTTGGAATAGAGAATGCCACAGAAAAAGCATTTGTGTTCGCAAATGTAGGCACTTGACTTTGAATTTCTGTGCAAGAAATATTGTTTTCTGTTGTATTTAGTTGATTATTAAATAATTGAACTATACCATTTGTAGAATTTACTACACCAGATGCAGATGTATTTGTGATCGTAGCCCATGTATTGAGGTCTTGTGCTTCATAATAGTTTGAAGTATTTTCTCTAAGTGGCAATAATCGATTTGTTTTAATTTTATCTGTTGGTGTGACAGCCGCCGAAATTGTTCCTTGTGCCAATCCATATTGATTTGACTCAAGTGCTACTTCATATACAGCATTTTGGATGAACATTCTAAATTCACTGTAGACATTCAGACTCATGGAAAGTGAATTAGATGTAAATAAGGTTTCATTTATAACGTAGTTAGCTTGTGAATTTTTAGGTTTAAATATTAACTTATTTTGAAAAATGTTGTTAGTTGAATCGATCACCTCTAGTAAATTCAGATATGAGCCTGCTTGAGTGAGCTGTGCAACAACATCAGGATCAGTAATTGTTTGCAAATTATAAAGTGAGGTAGGAACATATGTTGTGTCTGTTGACCAAGTGGTGTTGTCAACAGAAGTGTAAATATCAATTGTTTTAAAAGTTAAATCAAAAACAAGTTGTTGTCTTAAATATTTTGTTGACCCAGATAAGTTTGTTACATTGAATTCGTAGAAGAAGTTTTTTCCTGATACATAACTATAAGTGTCTTCGTTGTTATTAATATAATATTCTGAAAAGTAAATATTATTAGTTGTAGTAAGCTGAAATGCTGTTGTAGACCTGTAGCTTTTGTATGATGTGACAGCCCAAGCTGGCAGCGCCGTGGTCTGAGAAAACACTACTGGGAATTTCTCCTGATTGTTCTGGGCAGATATTGGATTTGTACCTGAGAACAGCTGTAAGTTTGCTGAAGAATAATTATTTTTGCAATAGTTTGCTGTTGAATTTAAAATTAATCCATCCCAAAAATACGATGCAATTCCCCGGTCATCGGTTTCAATTAATCCAGAATTACTTGCAACATCTGCTTGATAATAAAGAGGTGTGCCAACATAATTCTCTGGTGTTGACCCTATAGGTTTAGGTTTTCCTGGAGATGAAGCATACGACGAACAAACTATTATTTCATCATAAGTTTGCAAATTGTCCGGATATGTAATACTACTTCCATCACTTAATCCAGCATTCACATTTAGAAAAACTTTTTTAATCCCAGATGAACCAGATAAAGGCCAATTTTTCAAAATGAAGTTGCCTGCGCCACTCACTTCTGTAAATGTTAAGCTTTGCAAAGAAGGCAAGTCAGTATTTTCTAAATTATAAGTACTTAAATCCACTACATAATCTGTGCTAAGATTATAAGCAGTAGAAAATTGGTTGAAAGAAATATAAGCAACATCAGTTAAACCAGGATTATTAGTAATTGAAACATAGTTTAAAGTTATTATATCTGGTGGTGATTCAGTGTTTCGAGGATCGTTATTAAAGATACTTAATTGAAACTTAATATCTACTGTGTTTGAGTACTGATTGAATGTTTGATAATCATCTGACAAAACTTGGCTTCTTGCAATACCATCCACGTTATCGGTATTTACCAATATAACGTTTTTCAAATATTTACTTAAAAGTAGCCCTTTTGGGACTATTTGCAATTTCCAAGACATTTATAGATTAATTCCTGTTTTTAAGCTAATCCACCTTGAAAAAATTCTGTAAACATTCATATTCCAAATCATTTATGACATTTAAATTTACCAAAAGATTTTCTTTTTCACAGGCAAACACAAAATCAAAACTACTTATTTTTTTGCTTGATTGATATCTGCTTAAACTTAAAAAGATATACTCTTCATCATTTATACTAAATTTTTCATACTCAGAAGCATCTATTTTAACATTTTCAAATTGGCCATCAATCGAATTGTCCAAACCTACAATTTTAATCAATATATAACCATTAACAAATTGCTTTAAATCAAAATTCAGTTTTGTGTGAATTTTCATTTTATTGCTGAATAAATATCCCACCTCTCTTTCTGCAATATTAAGATCAGACAGATAATGTGCTTTTTTCCAATTATTGCTTTTTTCATATCTCCACGAAGGAAAAATATTTTTTGTGTGCGTTTTAATTAACTTAGTTAATTCTTCTTTATTAATTTTAGAAATATTTTTTTCTTTAGCAACATAAAAAGCATACCTTGGTAGTGTGTCTTGACTGTGAACTAAAATTGTATCAACAAAATAACAGCCTCTGTCATGCAGCTGAACTGCATAAAGTTCTTTTTTGTCACTGCTTTTGATTGATTTAATTTTTTTGTTTTCAGAATTGCATAGTAGATAGTCTCCAGCTTTTAGTTGATAAGCATAACAGAAATTGCCTAAAGCATCAGAAAACACACAGGAATATTTGCTAACGATTAAGGCATCATTTTCAAATTGGATTTCCAAACAATTTACTTCTTGCTTATCAATTGATTTTATAGAAAAATAATCAGTTTTACCTTCAGCATAGCCCATTATCTTGTCATCCAAAGTTAAACTTTCAAGAGCTTTATTGCCTGAGTCAGTAATTGTAATTGACTTAGCATCAAAACCGGAAAAGTTATTTTCAGAAAAATTTGACATTACCCTTAGTGGCTCAAATGGTGTTGGAGGAGCAGTGGGTATAGGATCAATCGAAGAAGCACTACTTTTTACCACCCCAGCCATAGTTCTAAAAAATATTTTTTCAGGATTTGAAGCAACAGCAATTTGGTAATTTGGATTTTCAGTTTGCGTATGGCACAATAAATTATTTGCAAAATACGTTCCTCTGTCTTTTAGTCTCAGTGTAACCACTGGCAACTTCCCTTTTTTGCTTATAGAAACAATTTTTTCAATACCATTTAAACCTTGAACGTACTCACCTGGTTTTAGTTGCCAAATGAACCTAAAATTGTTATCAGTAAAAGAAAAAATACAATGAGACTCAGTGCAAGTTAAAGTATTTTCTTCTGTTTTTAGACAAAAAACAGATTGGTTTTGTGTGACCACTTTTTGTTCTATCTCATAAAGCTTATAATTGTCTGCGGATTCTAGTCCAAAAACAAAATCTCCAGGCATTAAATCTTCTGCATAACTTTGAGTGGATTCTGATGTTTTGATTAATGTACCAAAAGTTACACAACTCGAGCTCGAACTTTCGCTTGCAGAGCTGGATTCAGAAGATTTTGTCGCTGAACTGTCTGATGAAGAGCCATCTGAAGTAGGAGTTCCACTCATAATTCTAAAAGTAAGCAACTCACTAGATCCTATGTATTTTTGAACAAAAGCAGGATGTGTGTGCTGAGAATGAGATAAAATATCATTTGCAAAATAACATCCGTTGTTTTCTAAAACTAAACCTATAACATTTTCGCTATCAAGAATTTCAATTTTTATAATTTTACTTTGACTTTGAGATGTAATAACTATGTCACCCACTTTAAACTCAAAAGCATGCTTAAATCTTTTTTCTTCTTTTGAAAACACACAATGTGATTCTGAACAAATCAAAAATCCATCTTCATAATGCAGTTTGAAAATTGGCTCTCCAGATGCATGAATGATTTGAATAATTTTATAACTTTCTATCTGCTTATGCTCATTCAGACCAATTACTATGTCATTAAGCTTTAAAAACTCTACTAAGACATCGTCGTGCAAAGACGTTTTGATTCTAGTTCCGTAAACTACACAAGAAGGTGGTGGAGTGGGCGGAGTAGGTGGTGTTGGTGCTGTAGGAGTAGGAGGAGAAGGAGGCAGCGGCGGCAACGGAGGCGTAGGAGGCGTAGGCGGAGTAGGAGGCGTAGGAGTAGATGGGCTAGGTGAAGGGCTAGGTGAAGGGCTAGGTGAAGGACTTGGTGAAGGACTAGGTGATGGACTAGGAGATGGGCTAGGTGATGGACTAGGAGATGGGCTAGGAGATGGGCTAGGAGATGGGCTAGGAGATGGGCTAGGAGACGGACTAGGAGACGGACTAGGAGACGGACTAGGAGACGGACTAGGAGATGGACTAGGTGAGCAATCTATTTTATAAAGCTTCATATCATAAACTCTAAATTCATTTGGGAATGATGTGGAATTTTTAACATAATGAATTTCGAATCTTTCAATAATTTGATCGGCTCTAAGATTTCCAAGAAAATCAAAATAAATCAATAATGCATAACAGGTTTGTCCAAAAAATACATCGCTAGCAAATGTACTGACAAATTCTATAATTTTAGCGTTTGTTAAACATGCCGAGAACACATCAGGTTCATTCAACCCCACATAATAATAGTAGAATTTTACTTCATAGTTTTCTGGTTCAATATTTGGATTTAGAATATCTTCCGTGTAAACAAACACAGTAGAAAGCCACTTAGCGTATGTCAAATCGGTATCAAGCATATCCCATTTAGTGTTCATTCCCACTTGATATTTGTAATTAAAATATGGCAAACCACTACCAGACACAAAACTTACATATCTATAAGATGTGGTATCTGGCACTAAACCATCATATAGATAGCCATTTCCTGATTGAGAATAAGGCCCTGCACTGTCTAAAGACCAAGTGGTATCTGGCCAATTAGCAGTATACGACGGAATTGGTTCAAGCGCTATCCCTGAAGTATATAATGAGTAGTAAAGAAAACAGCAACTTTCAGAACCTATAGAATTAATGGTATATGAATCTGAATTAACTCCGGGAGATGGGGTGGGCGTTGTCACTCCTCCTGAAATATTTGAAGAAACACTAAACGTGTTAGTGTAAACAAATTGATTTACGTCTATAAAACAATCTCTCAATCCGTCAAAAAATTCAATGTAATCTGAAGCTGTTAAACTTAACGCAGTGTAATAAATAGAGCCTTGTTCTGAATTTTTTAATTTTGTTAAACTAAACACTTTTTTATTTTCGAGATTTTGATAAAATTCAGAATAAAAGACAAGCGTAAAATTTGGAGAAACCACACCTGATGAAAGATCATCAACCCTGTTGCTAATAACTTTCACATAGGCCAAAGGATTTGCTGTAGTACTTTTGTCATCAAATCTGGAAAGCACTTGAGTATTTTTTAAAGAATCAAATTGATCTGAAAAATCATCATTTTGAAATTTTCTATAAAATGAAATTGAAAACGAAGGTGGAATATTTCTATAAACAAGATTATCAGTGGTTTGCAAGGCAGTGAATGATAATCCTTGAAAATAATTTTCGAAATCAAATTCTATCTGATCATTTATTGTTGCACTGAATATTAAATTTTTATTATTTACAACAATTGCCTTATTGCATTTAATCTTGACATAATTACTGTCAGTAGAACAATAAAATTCATTTTCTTTAATTTTTTTTACATTATCAAATTTAATTGATACTATTTCAAAATCGTTTTTATTAACTTTGAACAGAATTGATTTGTCTGTTGTGCTGTAGTCAAGTGAAGTTTTTTTAATTTCTATTTTGTCATCAACTAAATTGGCATTAACAAATGAACATATCAATTTATTTGTGACATACATTTCTAATACATTATTTTTAGGGACAAAATTAACTTCCATACTTTACCATCATTTTCTTAATAATTATTTTATCTTTAGATTTAAAAAACAGATTTCGAGAATTTTTGGATATTTTTGTTTGTATTACATTTATCCCTTTTGTCATTTTTGTTTTTGTGTCAGAAATAAAAATTAAATCTGAAAAATTTTCAACGCAAAAGTAAACTTCTGAAATTTTTTTATCATCAAATGTTATTACATTATTTCTGATTGGATCTAGTTCAATGCTAGTACTTAAGATAAAATTTCCAAAAGAATCTTCTAAGAAAACATTTTTTTGATTAATTTTTATAGATTTGTTTTTAATTACTCTTTTGTTTTCTGGTAAAAATAATCTTTCAAACTTAGAAATGTAAATTGGATTTTTTACGCAAAACCCATTTAAATAATAATCACTGTTTTCATATAAATCTACAATTGTTAATTCTTTAGGAGGAACAACTTTAATTGATGCAATATTTTCGTAGTTATTAAAAAATAGTAATGAATCAGAACTTTTCAATGCCTGTGCTGTAACAAAGCCTCTGAGTGTTTTAACTAACATGCTTTCCGAAAGTTCTATCGAGGCACTTTCTGTTTGTATTAAGTAAATAATTTCATCTTGAATTGTTAATAAACTCTCAACATTTGAAAATAATTCGGAACTTTTAATAATTGAATTTTTAGTTAATGTATCCAAAAAAATTCTTTCATTAGAAATATTAAGAACATAGTTTTGTTCTTGGTTCAGTAAACCCTTGAAAGCAAACGTAGTAACCGAAGTATTAATTTGCATGAAATTCAAATAACTAATAGTATAAATGCTGGTCACAGTTGAATTCAAGCTTTCACCTTCAACCAAAATATAGTTTATAAACTGTCCTGAATAACTTATATTTCTTAAATCAAACACCAAATTATAATAAGTTCCAGTGTTCAACAAAATAAAACAAGGTTCTATTTTAGTTGTTGTCCCATCATTCATCACCAAACTTAAACTAAAATAAGTGTCATCTGAAGCGCTCCACCCTGGGGATGAATTAGACACAGTTAATCCAAAAAAACTTAAGTTTGACACTGAATATCCAGAGTCAAATGTCAGCTTTAATAAAAAACCATTAGCATTGCCTGATTCATAAATACTTGTAGTAGTAGAAAAAACATTTGTTTGCAAGCTTAATTCTGTTTGTGTAAAGCAAAGAGCTTGATCATTAGAATAAAAATAATCTGAAAATGGTAAAGAAACATTTTGGAAATAATTTTGAGGTTGTGACTCTGAATCTATTGTTGAGTTTGTAGCTGATGATACTTGAGAGATGCTGGTTGAGGCAGCATTGCTTATGGAAAACTTTATCGAAATATTTAGTTCAACATTGTAAGTGCCTGCTAAAGAAAAATAATTAACTCCATCCTGGTAATCTCCTAAAGTTTCGTTTTGTGTGTTAATTTGTGAAGAATAAATAGTGTACGATTGATTTTTTTCAATGCACTGCAATGGATAATAAAAATTTTGTGTTTGACCAAATGTAATGCTTCTACACAAAACAAATACTGTTGATGTAGAATTAACTGTATCTTCTTGAACTGATTTATGAACAAGAACTTTAATATAACAAGTTTTGTCAGTTGACCCTAATCCTTCATTATATTTTTGTTTTTCTGTATTGCTAGTAACAGGATATTGATCATCTGAAACAATATTTGAAATAATTTGATAACCATCTAGTAGTTGGCGTTTAAATTGAAAAGCAACATCATCGTAAAATGTGATTGAATATGGAGGGAAAAAATTCGTAACATTTTGTTGACTGATAGTTACACTTGATTGCGCACTTAAAGTTTTATATTTGAAATTAACCGCCAACGCTTATTCCTCCACTTCCAGTGTCCCCTCCACCAATTGTGTTGCCTCCTGCATTTCCTCCAGATGTACCTCCTGTATTACCTCCTTGTGATGATCCTCCTGAGCCTGTGTTAGAGCCTGTTCCACTTGTTCCTGTTGAATTTCCTGATCCATCTGCAATAAACGTTCTGAAGTAAATTGCTCCATATTGACCAGTAATATCAGTGACATAAAACTGATCATTTTCTTGAATATCTAAACTCACTGGTCTTGTAAATATATTTGATGCTGAGAAATTGGTTGTACCATCCTGGGCCATTCTTATAAGTTTGGATCTGATTCCGCCAATTCTATCATTAAGTAATACTAGGTAATCATCATTTTGCGGATATGCTTTTACGGCATCAAAATTAGTATACTTGTATTGATTTATAATGGAAGCTGAATTTCTATTATAAACATATAAACTTCCCACTATGTTTTGTGTGGCAATTCCTGGTTGAGCCACTAATAAAACATTTCCTGTCTCTGTGGCACCTCTATCCAATACTACTGTTGAGCCGCCTAATTTTTCGTTAAAATTGAAAATTCCAATTGATATTTTGTATACGAAATTAAAATTACTGTCGTATGCCCTTATTGCATTATTGCCCACTGTAGAAACTACCAATGTTTCTTGCTCTGTGTAATCCAAATGTAAAGGTTTGAAAATATTGTCAAAGTAAACTGGAAACACCTGAACAGGAATAGAGTAAAAGTTGGAGTAATTTGGGAATTGATTTGAGCCTTGCCAATAACTCCAAAGTACAGTGGAAGTTTCATCACTTGTTCCAAATGTGACAGGATCAACAGTAGTCACCGAGGTGTTGGCATTGTAATCAAGTATTGTTCCCACTCCTATTGCTGCATTGTATACAAATTCATTAAAACTTGATGTATTGTATGTGATAGTTTCTGTCTCAGGATCATTGCCATCGCTTCTTCCTGTAGTTGGAACTTGGAAAGGAGGATCAGTTTCTGGATTCTGTATTTGAAATCGAATGTCATCCGTGTATTCAGTGAGAATAGCATCCATTGCATTTGTTACCGTGGCAAAAAATGTTGCAGACCTGTTATTTACATTTACAGCAAATAATCCAATATTGTTTTGGTTAAAATATGTTGGATTTGAAAGCAAATAAGTGAAACCATTTACATAAATTGAAAGTTTTTCTAAATAATTCGTAGGCAATAATAAATATTGACTAAATGTAGCATAAATTTGTTTTGTGTTAGTGTTGTAGAAAACATTGAGGATTGCAAAAGCTCTATCGCATCTTGTTAATGTAATATTTCCTTGAATTGCTCTTGTCATAATTCCATCTGAATCGATTTCTATTACTCTGTCATTCCCTGTGTCAGCTATGAAATATCCATTTGACCCGTTTGAGATATAATGTTGAGGATTTAACATACCAAATTCTAATCCTGCAAAAGCTTGATAGGGAGAGAGATAAAAATTATTATTAATGTCCCCTAATGAAACATTTGTTGTGCCTGATGCAAGTTCTAAATTGTTTGTAGACAGATAGAGATATTTATTAATTTGTGTGGTATCTTCTATTTGTATCTGATAAGCTTGATTATTATTGTTAGTGACTGGTAACGCTTGTATATTAAATGAGGTTCCTTGACTCCACTTAAATCTTGGATAAGTGCCTAGTGGAGCATTGTTAACATTTGTATCGTAAATAATTCCGGCATTAGCCCCAAAAGCTGTGTAATAAAGAGAGATGCTGCTTATTACTGGAGCAGTAAGCTGATCAATAGTAGAGGCATTGAGGTAAAATATTAGGTCTATAAATCTTCCACTGTTGTTTATGGCCACAGATGCCCCTGATCCAGAAGGATAAAGTTGTATTCTTTGATTGTTAGAGTTTAGTGCTTCTAAAGTGTCAGCCACTCGATAATAAAATTGAATGCTTGATTGTCCTCTTTCAGAGTATGGAGTGGCGTAATTGAAAATAGCATAATCAAAAGTAGTAGATCCGCCCACACCTGAATCGAATCTGAAAACGAAAATTCCTGTGGATGAATATTTGCTTGTATTGAAGGCAAAAACAGGATTATTTAATCCATTTTTCTTTCTGTAATTCAACACTTTAGGGAAATTAGTTTGTAAAGCATTTGTGTTAAACTCAGGCAAATACCAGTTTAATTTTAAAGCATCATTGTTAATCCATCCAGTGAAGGTGCTCCACACAAAACCAAAACCTATAATTGAGGGATTAGGTTGTGTTGTCAAATTAGATATTGCAACAAATTCATAGATTTCACTCAAAGTAGATGATTGAGGTCTTATGACATAGGTATTAGATATATTAATGCTGTTTCTAACAGAGTTATTTGTTAAATCAAAATTAATTTTTGTACCACCAGAAAAATTATCAGCAAAAATAAGATAGCAACTTATGCTTCCTAAGTTTTGTGTGGCAGTTTCCCTCAGAGTATTTATAGCCACTCCAAGCGTATCTTGAATACTAAAAGTTTTAGCGGCAAAAGTTACATAATTATACCTTGTAATGTCATCTGACTCATTGCCTGAATTAACCACAACTTTTTCTCCTATATACCATCCAGTAGGTTGAACAAAACCAATAGATGTATTTGCTATTCCTATATAGCCAATAGGTTGAGTAAGAGTGATACCTCCATCTGTCAAAGCTGTATCACCTACGCCAAATGTTTGTGTGGTACTGAATCCAACAAATGAATTTCTACTAAACGATGTGGTCAAACCATGTATTCTATTGTTCAAGCTGTCGGCAACAAACAATGTTGTGAAGCCTTGCTGGGCATAAATTCCTGCTGGCCTGTTGAAATAGGCTTGCAGATTTGTATCCTGTGCACTTCCTGATGTACCGAAATTATAACTATAAACCATCTGATTTGATGTCGTGCCCACACCTACAGTTAATGAATTATAGCTTAATACTCTGTTGTTGTCTGTGTCAGATATTAAAAGTCTTAAAGAATTGCCTACTGACGATATTGCTAATCCTTGTGGGTGATTAAATCCATAAAGACTATTTGTAGCCACTCCATAAGTAGTGTATGCTTTAGTGATTCTTCCTGCACCATCAGTTTGAACAGTGAATAGTCCATTTGTTGAACCATTGTAACTTAAAACAAAAGTATCAAAATTATTATATCCGCTTCCACCTGTTCCAATTCCGATTGTAGAAATTGAGCCATTTAATGTAGTGGTAAATGTAAAGCCAGCACCCACTCCTGTCACGTTTGATGAATTAGTGAAAGTAATTAAGTTTGTAGAAAAAATTCCTAGTCCTGCAGAGTTTTGGCCCAATTGCTGATACACTTGATATTTACCTGAAACTTCATATCCACACAAAACTCTATGATTGTTGTAGTCTGCGACAAATAAATAGTTGCTTCCAGAATGTGAAGTGGCAATTAATCCTCGAGGATCATTTAATCCTTGATCTATCCCTACGATTGTTGAATTAGAGAATTTGTATGATGTTTGATAAACTGGCAATCCAGCTTGCCATTGAAATTTCTGTATTTCATTATTGCCTGAGTCAGACACATAAAACGTATTACCTAAACCAAAAACACCCTTGGGGTAATTAAAGCCATTTCCTGAACCTGGCCCTGGAACACCAGTAGCATTGTTAGCTCCAATCTTTGCTATTAATGATGAAAAGCTTGCATTCGACACAAGAATTCTATGGTTGAATGTATCTGCTATATAGAGATAGTTTGTTGTCTGATCATAATGCAGCCCTAAAGGTGAATTCAAATTTAGATTAGGGTCAAAATCAATTCTTCTATTAATATATGTACCAGTGGTGCTGAATGACGACACATAAGAATCTTGGCTGCCAGCAACAAATACAGTAGAGGCTGATCCAGTAAGACCATAAGGCATATTTATTGTGCCAGGGGTGGATGTAGTGGTTACACCAGTTACTTCGATGTTTGACACTCTAGGGTTTGAAATTGCATCTTCTGCATAAAACAAAGCTGTGTTAAAATCTTGAGTGGTGTTAATTTTAATAACATTTGATTGTCGTGTTAATCCTGTGGTTCCATAAACTCTATGTATCTCGTTGTTAACTACAGCGGTGGTTCTTCCATTTGTGTAATCAACAAAGTTATCTAGTTTTGTGTAGGGCATGTAAAATATAGTGTTAAGTTGCTCGCCGTCAATATTGAAAAATCCAGACTGCTTCTTCAAAGCCAGAATAATTTGCAATCTGTTAACAATTCCATAATCTGATAAGTTGTAATTTTCTCCTGGATATTGTAATTCTGCCAGCAAAGAGTCAATTTGTGCATGCGTTAATGTTCCAATATTCAACAACGAATTATGGTCAATCAATGGCAATCTGTTTGGATCTAATGTGCCAGACGTAACTTTGTTTAGGTCTAATTCTCCAATATTTGATGAAGAAAGAAAACCTGTGACATGTGCACCCAAATCTATTGGTGAAGGATTGTTTGGGCCCCCTATGTGTAAATGGTTTTTAACAAGTGTTGTTAAGGATGAGAACAGAGAAATTTCTTGTCTGCCATATTCTGCCGTGTTGTATACCGTAATTGAAAATGAACCATCTGTTGGATTTATATAGAGACTAGCGGCTCCGAGCCCAACATAATTTACTGGATCTTCTATCTGTGTAAGTGATGAAATAAAATCTACTGTTTTATCTACTGGCGTATTAACATTTGTGGTGGCATAAAAGTAGTAAATGAAAGTTCCAGATGTCACTCCGCTAGGAAGAATTAAAGGAATATTTGTTGGCGTGGTAGCTTCTGTGTATTTGTAAGCTATGTGTCCTTTACCTGTACTTACTTGCACAGTTTTTTCGTTGGGAACAGCAGAAAGTAACCATGATGACACCTGTTTACCCACCTGGTCATAAACAGCTAGAATACCATTACCAAAAATGTTATAAACATTTTGAAGCTGGTTTTCAATAGTAACAAACCTATTTTTATCTAGATCTAGTTCATTACCCACGGTCATGTTGGGTATAAAGTAGCCTAGTTGATAAATTGGGGTAGCGTTCATATGATTGGTCTAGAAATATCGGTGATTTTTCCCACGCCCCAAATTGTTTTTCCATAGGTTATTGCATTTACAGGCTCTGGAGTGAGGTAGTTTGTTGTAGGCGGAATTTGATTAACTTGTACAGCTAAGGTGCTGTTTGGAGGTAAGTCTATTAAACCTGTTTGCACTTTTGAAAAATATCTCACTGCTTCTGACAAACTTTGAAATTCCATAAATACTTTTTGCAAATTTCAGTGTCAAAAACCTGGTTAAATAGATTGAATAGGTTTCTTAGATGCAGATATTTTTGTCTTTATTAAGTTTGTGGGTATTTCAAAAGTATATGTTACACTGTTGTAAAGATATTTTTGATCTACGATATTATCTTGTCCCTCAATTGCAATTACAAAATGACCCCAATTTCTCAGAGGTTTTGTAACAAATACGTCGAGATTAATATTTTCATATACACTCGAATATGCAGCGTTCATCCATTTTGAGACAAAATCATCTGCAAACTCCTGTGTTGGAAGCCGATAATTTTCAAGTTGCGTATCCACTGATTTATTGCTTGATTCATTAAAGTTTGCAATTCGCTCATAGCCAATATATCCAATGGTGTCAGTTATAGAATCAATTTTACCTCTCACTCTCCCAAAGGCGCCTTGATTCACAATTTGTGTAGACCTGTATTGTGATGTAATATCTATAAACCTATATAAGCCCAAAGATGATAAGTTCATTGAATCAGAATCAGATTGAAACGCAGAATTTCCTTGGACATATCCGTGGATTTTTTCAATATTTTTAGTCATTAAATCAGTAATGTGTTCGCGCCTTAAGTAAAGAATATCTCTGTCCTTAAGCATAGTTCTTGAACTCATTGTGATTCCATCTGAAAATAGCGCTGTTTTCTCCACTCCTGACATATTAGTGCCAGCTGATCTGCTAGTGTACCAATAGTAAACTGGAATATCAAAATTCCTATTTGTGCTTATTCCCACTCCTAAATTTGTTTGGACACAATGTTGTTGAATTGCTTGCAAAACTTTAAAGTAGGATGCACTTTCATCGTAAGCATTCACCCTAAATTGAGCAGCATTTATTACTGCCATACTATCCGCTACCCTGGGTAATGATGCAAACTTATCGTTATTTAAGAAATATGCTATGCTTGTTGAGTCATCTTCCGCACCTAAATCATATCTAAAATGTTTGTAAAGTTCACTATTTTGAACCAAAGAGTTGATAATGTTTTTGAATTTCATACCTGGAAATTGCATATTGTTTTTAGACACAATTAATGTATCAGCGGATACAAATAAAGAATATAACAAATCAGCAGCTAAAATTGTAATGGTGGTTTTATCTAAATCTTCCTTAACTGTGACTTTACCAACCATACCCTCAAAGTATGGATATAGCTGTCCATAGCCTGCAGACACCCTCAAAACACATACATTGTTTCTGATAAACTGCAGCACTTGTAGACCCTCAGGTGTCCTATTTAGGTTTTCAAAGTTTATTTCTAATGAATTCTTAATGTATGAAGAAGAATCAGGATCTAACGCACTTGTGATTGACATTGATTTTAATGAATTAGATAATATTTGCGAAACAGTAATTTTCTTGTCTCTAAATTTTAAATCATATTTGACATAAGATTTATCGATTGAGGGTACTTCTAAGCTTTCAGGCATAAACTTATTGAAAACATTTCCACCTAAATGCTGAGGCATAGTCATTTTTATGTTGTATAAATCGTTATTTTGTACTTGTTCAACATTTATTGAATAATCGCTTTCTGTAATTCCGGCTCTTATATCGTAATACACTGATGCTCCGCCAATATAATCTGCCACGTTAACACTTTGATAAGTGGCGGCTGCATTTTCTTTTATAAATCTTTTCTTTTCATCTTCCCAAGTTGTTTTGTTTTCAGCTATTGGTTTTTCGGCAAATACATCTGTAATAATTGATACGTTTTGGTTTTCAATGAAATTTAAAGTATTAGGCAAGATAGAAGTAAAAGACGGAATGTTCTGATCATCGTGTGGATTGAACAAGGGAGGGCCATATGAGAAAACAAAGTTCATGTATTGAGCTTGAATTTTAATTTCTGAGCTCTCATTTAAGAAATTAAACAATTCGTAAGGAACATTTTCGTTGCCATTTGTCAAGTTTAAAGATTGACTATTTATCGAATGCCAGCTTGCAGGATTTTTATTATTGCCGATAAACATGTAAGGCCCACTGAAATAAACATATAATTCATAATCATTTGGGGACACAGAACCGGAATTAGTTGCTCCAAAAGTAAGCGGTTTTATGTTTGGCAAAGAAATTGAAAGTCTATTTGCGTTTCTGTTTTTATTTTTTTGGTCAGTGGTTGTTCCATCAGTTTCAAGATTGGATAAATTGTCTTCATACAAGTTGAAGAATAATCTTGGTGCCTGATTGGCAGAAATAGCAATAGTGTATTTTCCGATATATTGATTGTCAGTGTAATTTTTAAGCTCTGCTGCGCTAGCGTTCAAATCACCAAAAGATATTAACAACATTGGATTTATAAAAGAAACACTGTTTACGGGGTTGCCCACCGCATCCGAATCAGAATTGTTGATTGACGAAAAAACCAATGTGAACCCAGTGGGAATTTTTGTTTTGTGTAAACCTACAGATTTTTTAGACAGCCCATTTGCTGTAGCAGTATTGTAAATCAAATATTTTGAATCCTCTTGATGTGCATAATCTAAACTCATTGGGTAGAGTCTTTTAAGAATTACTTGCGAGTTTATCGAATAAACAGCAATTTGTGCAGTGGTGGGATAACTAATGGTTTGAGCATATGGCTGTAATTGGCTGTTTGCAATTCCATTTTTAGGCACAAAGCCAAGATTGTTTACAAAAACAAAATTTTGTAATTGATTTTTGTTTTCTAAATTAACACCGCCAAGATTTTCCACAGACCAGATGTTATAACTTGTTAAAACTGGAAGACCAGCGCCTGCTACTTCCGCAGAAGTTTTAGTTGTAGCTGGGATAAAAACTGGGCCAAGTTTATTTAACACCACTGATTCTGGTGATAAGTTGGGGGCGTAAACTTGCACTGGCTGAGAAGATGTGGTTTCTGTGTAATTCAAAGTGGACGTAGCAAACAACTCAGGTGCATCATCTGGGCCTTTTATCAAATTATAATATGGATGAGTTTTTTTGGGGAGAAGAGTGGATTCTACAAAAGTGGAATATGGCGCGCCATATGGTTCTATGTGTTGCGGAATTAATCCATTAACAACTGATTGCAAGTTATTCGATTTTAATTTACGAGTTTCAGAATTCCTGATAAATGTTTCCCCTTGAGTGCCCCCTGGAGATTGATAAAATGGATTATTAGAAATTTGCGAAGAATAGGCAGATGCAAAAGTATTTCTGGGTTCAATATATAAATATCCCAGCTCCACCTCAATTTTTAATTGCTGACTTCCTTTAATTGCTGATAGAAAACCGTAATTATTGCTTGTTGAAATTCCTCTAGCTGTTCCGATTCCTGCACTCATTAAATTACCACTCTTTATTAGTTTATTGTTTTAAGCATTATTAACCTCATGAAGAAACTATTTTTCGTATTTCGCCATTATATGTAAATGATTTATCAAACAAAATTTCAT
>Ga0114974_10000835_pt1 | contig 24912 bp, 29 predicted proteins | sample S_130206_EF_Meta_FD_87318 | JGI IMG/M metagenome (GOLD analysis project Ga0114974, IMG submission 87318) | Freshwater microbial communities from Lake Simoncouche, Canada to study carbon cycling - S_130206_EF_MetaG | ecosystem: Environmental > Aquatic > Freshwater > Lake | place: Lake... | reverse complement strand
TTTAAATCGCTACAATGAATTGGACGTTTGTATATATCCATCTCATTTAACTTTCTTACCATCTGGCGAGAGATGCCTTCCACATAACCGAGTTCGCCCAGTTCTTCCAAATCCGAGAATTGTAGGGTCATAGAATTTACAAAGTCCGTCAAATTCATCGCATCTTTACATTTTTCATTTAAAAACACTTGCATATTAAATGTTTTATTATTGCTATTAATATTATTAGTTGTATTATTGCTATTTTTACATACTTCTAGCATTTGTTTTTGTAAATCTGTATTACTTTTTACGAGATCTATCACTAATTTAGTTAATAATTTTATATCGTTCGGTGAATTAATTATTATATTTTCATTGTTTTCATAGTTGTTTTCATTGTTGTTTTCATAGTTGTTTTCATTGTTATTTTCATAGTTATTTTCATAGTTGTTTTCATAGTTGTTTTCATAGTTGTTTTCATTGTTGGTTTCATTTAATTCATCAATTTCAATTATATCATACAATTTACATTTTTTGCGATGAACACTTAAACTTTGTCTATATTTATATAATTTATTACATACTTCACACCTGTGTTCTAGCGGGGATATTTTGGGAGTTACTGGGATTTTATGTAAACATTTGTCAATATTTTTATGTTTTGCTGTAGTTAAATGCTTGCCGAAATCTTTTTTATTAGATGTATAATAGTTACAATATTCACAATTATATTTACATATGGGATTTTTATTTGTTTGTGTAAACATTGTCAATATATATATGTTTACACAAAAATCCCCTAAATACTTTTTTATAAAAACATAAAAAAATTAGCATCACAACTTTTTTCATCCGAAAACCGAAAACAGACCATTTCAGTCACAACTCATTTTTTCACGTTTTTTCTCTATATTAATGGGCACTATTGCAAAATGGACATTTATAAATGTCCATTTCGCCAAAAACTTTTCCAAACCCAGAAACATGTTTTTTATTGATTTTATTGTGTTTTATTGATTTTATATTTTCATTTTTGTAATTTATAAAATGCTATACAAAATGATGTTATGTAGAAATATATAAATAAATAATCATTACTACAATACTTATATTTATTTAATTTACTAATACCAACAAAATTGACAAAATCTATGAGTAACGTAGAATTATCATAGAATATTAAAGAATCCTCAAATTTGCATATATTATTTACAATTTGGGATAATTTACATTTACCATCAGTTGTTATCCAATGTAAAATTAAACATATTTGAAACACTAGATATACCAATAATATGTTTTTATTAAAAAATAACCACCCACAAAAGATAAACAAAAGGACAACTATATGAATTAATGTAATTAATACTATAATTATTTTGTTTATGACACTTTGGTTTGTAAAACAATTTATGGTTTTTGTATTCTTATATACATTTAAAATAAAGACAATGCTTGTAAGTATGAGCATTAACCATACTAGTTTCAAATCATATTTACTTAACTTCATTTATATAGTATCAGCATATATTTTCACTATATATTTTCCATTTATTAACACTGTTTATGTAAAATAAGAGAAGCCGGGTGTATTTTTGATGTGTCAATACTATGATTTTTGTTATTTTCATACAAGTTAAAAATAAAGAAGGTAATTAGAAATATTGATATTACCCATACTATTTTAAAATCATAATTAATTAACTTCATTATATAATATATGAGTATATAACTTATAGTATAACTTATACTATAACTTATAATTCTTAACACTTTTTATGTAAGATAAGAGAAGCAGGGTGTGTTTTCGCTGAATCAAACATGTCTTTTTTGGTAGTGTATTTTTTACGCAATTTATTTTTCCTTGTCCTGTTTTTCTTTCCTCTTTTCTTGTTAGTGAGAGCCATTAATTATATTATAGTATAGAATGATATAATTAAACAAATAGTTAATGTGGTATATTATCCGTATGCAATGATGTTTCTGATGGTAGGACTTCTGGTTCGCTTGGTATAATTGTTTCAGCTGGATTGTTATTATTTTTATTTGCCAGAGGTGGCGGCGTCTGCGGCTGCGTCTGCGGCTGCGTCTGAGGCTGCGTCTGAGGCTGCGTCTGCGGCAACGGTTGTTCGGTAATCATCTTTTTCAAATTATCACGCTTTACATTCTGTGATTGTAGTAAATTCATAATACTATGCGGAGAGATAGCAACCATATTCATATACGTTTTATATTTAAACGTGCACATACTTGTATTATCGCCAAATTCAATACTATACCACCAATAAGCCGGAATAAAAAGGATTTGCCCTTTTTTCATAGAAATAGTTAAACATTTGATTTTATCAAAATCCGCTTTATAGTGCGATTGCACATTCCATGGATTAATCGGTGAGGTAAATTCAAAATTTTCATAATCTTTTTCTTGATACAAATATTTACTGCTTTTAGGAGGCGCTAATTTTAGTTTAATATCCCCTGCGGTAACTAATAGATAGTTTCGGTAATTTAATTCATATTTGAACGGTGTTTGAACGCCACTACCGGCCATTACAAAATCATAATTGCAAGATGCAACCATATATGGTCGTAAAAAGTTATCATTATATTTAAAGTTTTTAATCATACTTGTTTCCTCTAAAAATTCCATATTATTTTCTACTAAATATTTTTTGTCAGTATCTTCATTCACAATGGTTAATGCATTACTGTAAGCAAGTGGAATGTATAACCCCGTTTCTTCTTTGGGACTCTCCTTTACATTCCGTATTTTTACATCAAAAGCACCATAATTATCTAAGATGGTGTTCTTTTGGCATGTTTCTAAAATACGTTCATTGGCATAGTCAAAGAGAATTGGTTGCCTAAGATCGCAGATTTCTTCTAATTTTTCTTTGGATGGATTATCAATTTCATATACTTCTAAATCATTACTCGTTTTTAAATGAAAAAATACGTGGAGGTATAAAAAAAGCACACTACAAAATACTAAAATAATGTAAACAATATTCATCTATGGATTTAATTAGTTATTTTACACGAATACTTATTTTTTTAAATTTATACTCAACATAGTTATATACTCATCAAAATTATACTTATCAACTATATAAAACTTAGTCGCTGGCATTCATTTGATCCACGATTTCTTGGAAAACATCACTTCCCGGATGGATTGAGCGATGAGCCACATTTCCAGGAACATCTCGTCTATCTTCGTAATGCATCCGGAGTTCGTTATTGTCTTCATGCGAATACGGTGTAATTTCTTTAATCACATGATAACTCCCATGCCGCGCAATGCCAATATCAAACTGCCCTTCAACAAGTAATCGGTATAATTCTTCTTTGGGATTACGTTTTAAACAGATATACCTGTATAAATCATAATGATTTGTCCATTGATCATTATTGAAAATGGCATAAATTTCAGCACCATCAACTGCATGAAGACGAAACGCCATTTTGAAGGTGCCTAATTCAGATTGTTTTTTGATAAATAGAACATCCTCTGCATTAGGAATAAATTCTAATCCTTCATCCGTTTGATACATTGGTTCAATCGTGATAGTGGTTTTAGTTGGGGTATTGTTCATTTTTGTGCGTTTAGTGTTGTAAGTATTTTATAAAATACAAAATGAATTCAATTTTTTTCAATATAGAGTATATGTATATCTATGGAAAAATGCAATAAAAAAAACCAACTTTATAACTCGGTCACTAAACGTTGTTATAAATCATGTGAACAGAAAAATAAGGTTACCCATCCAATAACAAAAAAATGTCGGCAACATTGTAAAAAGGATAAAATAAGGCGCATGGACGATTTTAGATGTGTCAAAACCTTAAAAATGGGGAGACAGAAAAAAACACGCGCTACCAAGAAAGCGACGCCTAAGAAAGCGACGCCTTTGCCTACGCCACCGCCACCTAAGAAAGCGACGCCTTTGCCTACGCCTTTGCCTACTAAGATTAAAAAGGAAGAAGAAGCATTAATTCCAGCGCCATTAAAGAGAGAATTAAAGGTAAATTTGCAATTTTTTGATAAATTAATAAAAAAAGGTGTAAAAGACGGCACGATTCAACACATTGATTATTCTTCCTCGGATCGGATTAGTGATATCATTAGTATCTATTTCCATAAAAAATACAATAAATCTTGTCCGATGTATCCCATAAAAACATTTGATACGTTAAAACGGAATGAAAAAATAATAAAACACAATTATGAAACGCAAAGTATGGCTTATAAGAAACAAACCACCTATGAGGACTATCTAAAAATCGTTATGAAAGAGGAAAAAATACAAGTTATTAATTGGAATGTAGATAAATTCTTGAAAAATCTTAAACTCTGTTTCGAAACCGGCGAACAAATGATTATTATACCATTAAGAATACCCAAACATTTAAATATGTTATTTATCAAGGTCGCCACCCGCGAAATAATTCGGTTTGAACCACACGGTTCTCAATTTCAAAATAATGAAGAGGATACACATACGAATGTTTTTTTAGAAGATTTAACGGCGAAGATAAACAGTTATTTTAAGCTTACCACCAAACGCGCCTTTAGATATGTTCCACCTTACGATATATGTCCGCGTACTAATGCGATACGCTATCATGGATTTCAAGCATACGATTTGTCCAGTAAACTTTTAAAAAACGGAAGACAAGTGAAAGAAGATGGATTTTGTTTGTTATGGAGTTGGTTTTTTGCCGAGTGTGTTATTACGAATCCCGACATGCCCATTAAAGAAATATATAAAGAGGCGGAGAACATTTTATATGAGGAACCAATGAATATTGCAACCATCATTCGTGGTTATTTTGCAAGTGTTAATGAAGAAGTGAAAGAAATGAACATAAAACACAAATCAATTACGGGAGCATATTCAAAGAAACGTATAAATCCTTATGAGACATTTTTACTAGATTATTTGGTGGAAAATACATCCAAATTACAAAAAAAAGCGAAAAAACCATTTGTCGGCGGGGTTAAACAGAAAAAACCAATCTTTATTTTACCGGAAGCAAACCCAAGAGTCGCACCTTTGACTTAATTTATAGATAAAGCTTCTTAGTTATAGTAATTTTATTACTATACTATATATGTCAAGAACGCGTCGTCGGATAAGAACACATCGTTCCGCACTTGCTAAACCAAGTGCGAAAAGTTATGTAGATGAAGTGGAAAAGATACGGATTATCTTAAAGCAAAAACGAAAAGACTATAAAGAGGCAGCAGCCCAAGAAAAAAAGGCAAAAACACCGGAGGAATTAATTGTGCTGAACGAAAAAAAGGCGAATGCCGAGGCGGAGTTTGAAGCAGCCAAGCTAACATGGCCTTATTATAAAAAATATGGGTTGAGTGAAGGTAATATTCTAATTGATGGTTTAGACCGTGTGCTTTACTCGCCCGAGGCTGACCCGTTTCCAGGCGAAGCTGCATTATACAAACTGTCTATGTTGGAACGCGCACGCATTGTTGGGACGGCTATGCTGGCAAGGCGGGGTGTAAAAGATAAAAAACGATTTTTAGAAGGCTTCGTAACCCGAATTAATGCCGCCGACGATATACATCAATTCAAATATTATATCAAAAAATACATTAATCCAAAACCATACTCACCTCCGCCTTCTTATCCGCAAGCGAGAGTAGAAGGTGATGAAGAATGGGAACCGGAAGAAAGACAAATCACACCGCCAATCAATCTTTTGCCAGGCGATGTTCTAACGTATTCACAAATGTTAAAGAGAGAGAGAAGGATGGCGATGGACAGGCAATTACGTCCTTATGCATATAACCCACCAGCAGGCTCACCGGGACGAGTAGGACAAGGTAATGTGCCCCAGTATTCCTCACCCAATTATTCGCTGGATGATGCTATGTCAGCCGGTGGACGGAAAACACGCAAGCGTAAGAATAAGCGAAGCAAAATGCATAAGCGTAAAAAGTATAGCAAACGTTGCAAAACATTAAATTAAAAATAATATAATTCTATATACTATGAGATGGGTTTCAATAAAGAATTTATAAAAGAGGTAATATATAATAGTGGTGATGTATTTTTGCCTGAGAGCATCAAAAATTTCTTAAAGAAGGATATTATAGGTTCGTCAAACAAAACATTTTATATTACCTGGTGGTCAATTATTCATTTTATAAATGGTATAATTGTGGGTGCTTTATATTTACAAAAAAATTAAAAAAGGCAGTAAAACCTCTTTCTTTTTTTTTTAAAATTTTATTCCAAGAACACACACACAATTCAAGTAATCATTCTCTAGTTTATCATTCTCTAATGTATCATTCTTTAATTTAGCTTATCTACTCTACTCTAATAAGCTAAATTGTTATTGCGCAAGTAATACACCAATTGCTTCATTTTTTGGAATGGTGATTGTTTGCATACAATAGACATCGTTGGACCTATCAACAAAGATGCGTTCCTCAAATGTATTTTTGTATTGGTGCCAATACGCAAGCGGCAAAATCTCCTCTGGTCCTTCTTCGCCATAAATTTCGTCGTCGTCTACCTCTATTTGTGGCTTCATATAAAATGGGATAGGTTCGTTGCAGATTCCCGGAAATTCATCCATTATTCTTTTAACCACTGCCGGATTAGGCATCACCATATGCCGTTCAATGGTTTGGGATTCACTATACTTTTTTATATATATAAATTCATTATTGAATACACCACCAATCGCCAAAGCAAGCAGTTCCTTTTCAAACCCATTCTCAAGAAACAGATTTAAAAGCATTTCATCCTTTGCCAGCGAATTTTCTTCGGTTTTGTAGGAGGCATGATTGTGCTTGACATACAAATAAAACGCCAAGATAGGTGGCACATTCATATACCTGGTGATGAAGGTCAATAAATCCTTCTTTTTTCCAAGTAAACACCTTTCTAGTAAGGAGATGATTGATAACTGGGTCATATGTAGATAATAACAATAATCACTACCACCCATAATGCGTTCGTCTTCATATAAGGTTGTGTGATTTTCAATAAGGGCGGTGATACCTACAAATGCGTCAAACATAGTGTCATCTAATCCATACACAATAGTTGGGATTTTATTACATCCATACGTTTGCGAATAATGGTTAATAAATGTAACTTCGTAGATATCCATAACATCTTCTGGCGAGAGAACCAATGTAGAAAGAAACCAGTCTTGGTAATAGTCGCCCAGCACATTGTAGTATACCATATCCGATAGGCGTTCTTGGACCTCCTTTTTGTAATTATCAATTTCGTTGTCAGGCGTAAATGCTCGGAAAATGCTGAGCACATACGCAGCATAATCCGAATAACCTTCTGGGTTGGTGCATTGGGCAGTGAACGTGGCGATGTATTTTACCAGATGTGCTGGAATGAGGGGTAGGGGGATAGTCGTAGCCATGTTTTTTAACTCGGTTGTTTCGTTTGTTTCGTTTGTTTCGTTTTTTGGGGTAAGTTGTCTACTCTAAAAAGTTAAAAAAGTAATTCAATTTTTTGGCATTATAAAAAAAGTGAATTTTCTCTCTCTAAAATAATACTATTTTTTATACAACTTTACCAAAGAAAGTATAAACAGGAGGGTTGCTTGAACGATAATCCCACTAACGCCGTCCGTATACATACTTCGGGGGACACCTAGATTTTTATAATAGGTATTAACCAAGTTCGGGAATAATTTGGAGAATTTCATGACGAACCCAAACAACGCACTTATGATGAAGGTTACAATCATAAAGGTGATAAAGGTATATAACGTTGTCGGTAATTTATGCACGTTTAATATAATCATTTGTGTTACGGCACCCACAAACCCCGCAATTAAGGCTGCATCCAATAACGTATGTTTTTTGAAATACGGTTGTAAATAGCGGACAAAATCAAGCTGTAAAAAAGATGGTATTTTATTATAATTTTCTGATAATTTTCGTAGAATGACATCATAGAGTGCAGTTATGGTAAAGGTTAATATATATAGTTCCGAGTTACAATTCATTTGTATATATAGTTGTAATATTAAAATTTAATTATCATCTTCGTCTAAAATTTTCGGCGCCAAATGAATACGCGCAAAACTATTCGGATCATTATTGTCACCCAGCAAATACTTCATTGTCATTGGCGACTCGGCACTAAACCCCATTTCAATTTCAGTTGCTAATTTGTTGAATTGGCACATCATTTGAACATAACGTAAACTATAGGATTGTTTTAAGGTTGTCCCTTCTGAAATTGCGTATTCCTTTACTTCATGAATATTGATAAGTGCTTTCATTGACCCGTCCGAACCCGATGAAACACACTCAATGTTGTCTTCATTAAACGTAAGTGTCAGGTTGTTGTCAAAGATAGACAATTGGTTAATTAGAGCACAAAACACTTTTGATTCTACGGTTAAATCAACAAGCGTATCAAATGCGTGTACATCCATTAATATGTTGTCCACGTTAACCAGCGATAATTCAAAATATTTGTTAAACTGGTTTGTAATTGTATTTCCATTCTCATAATTAATGGAAATTTTATCGGTGTCTGGTTCAACCTCAATTGACATTTCTTGGGTATCGGTCCAAGTATTGAGGACTTTATTCAACATTACAATATTGACGCCGATACAGCCAAGATCATTTGCTTGGTCAAAGGTATACTCTTTAAACCATTCAGCGCTTAATCTGGTTTCAAATAAACTGCAATGACTGTCATCTAAACATTGAATATAGAGATAGTCTGTTTTAAAATAAATACACACATTGTCGGTGAAATTTTTCAGGTTTGCAAAAATTGCAGCAAACTGTTGGCACTTACGAGCACTAGCAAATACAATCTTCATTTTCGGTAGGGTTTGGTGGGTCTTGTAATAGATTACATTAATATAGTTTAAATCAATTTTTTAGTATAATGTTTAAAATAATATTAAAAAAATTAAAAAATATTTTTATTCCACACACACTCTCCTTTTTTATTTAATACTTGGAACACTCTTGCTTGTGTCCTTCCTTCCAGTCCTTTGATTGGCATACGGTTGAGCAATACCGAACGGCACCTTCGCACGTCCCGCCACACTTTTTCAAGTTATGCGACGCACCACAATAAGCACATTCCGGAATATGGATGTTTTCCGGTCGCTTCTGTTGCTTGGCGAATTTCTTGATTTGCTTCATTGCGGCTTTCCATCCCTTTTGCCACCCGTCACGCCATTCATATTGGCATCCTTCGCATCCGAAGGACTTTTCTTCTTCGTCGTCGTCTTCTTCTTCTTCGTCTTCTTCATATTCTTCGTCGTCTTCGTCTTCGTCTTCTTCTTCGCTTGGCACATAGTCAGGGTCACTGTTGTCACTGTCGTCACTCTCTTCTTCCTCTTCCTCTGTCTTCTGTTTTTCCTTTTCGCCGCCGCTTTCAATATGATGGCAATGAATGCACACTGGTCCATCTGTGTATGCTTCGCTGGAGTATATGTATGTGTAGTCGTAGTAGTAGAAGTCACCAGTGCCAAAATACTTGCATACAGCACAGGTGCGAGGAGTCAATTCGACTTTTTGGTAGAAATGACTACGATTTTCCTCTTCTTCTTCATCTTCGCTTGGCACATAGTCGGCATCGTCATTGTCACTTTCTTCTTCCTTTGTCTCTTGTTTTACTACCTCTTCGTCGCCGCCTTCAATCTGATGGCAGTCAATGCACACTGGACCATTTGTATATAATGGTTTGCTTGAGTAGTAGAAGTATCCAGTGCCAAAATACTTGCATACAGCACAGGTGCGAGGAGTCATTTCGTATTCTTGGTGGTAATGACTACGATTTTTATAATTGTCTTCCGCTTCTTCATCTTCTGCTGCTACTTCTGCTGCTACTTCTGCTGCTACTTCCGCTTCTGCTGCTACTTCCGCTTCTGCTGCTACTTCCGCTTCTGCTGCTACTTCCACTTCTGCTGCTACTTCCGCTTCTGCTGCTACTTCCTCTACCTTATCCTCGTCAACAAATGCACAATCAATGCACACTGGCAGATTCAATCCATATGTAGTGCTATAGTAGAAGTAATCAGTGCCGCTCCATTCACATACAGAGCAAGTGTTGTATTCACACGTATTGTCGCCAAGCACAATTTCAATGTGTTCGTGTGTTTTTTGAAGGTAGTTGTCAATGGCACAACTCAAAAACGTCAAGATTTGCAATGATTGAAGTTTTTCCATGTTCTGCATAAATGTTGTGCGGATGCGCTTTTGAGTTACGCCAAATGGTTCTTTCTTGACTACACCATCAAGAAGTTCTTTGATGGTATTAAAGAACATATCGCTCGTTTCAGCGTGTTTATCTAAAGGTCCTTTTCCAATCAACAATGCGCCCATATGCGGATTTTGTGTCATAGTGCGAAACGTTTCCATCGGCGCGCTATACTTACCTTTGCGGCTCTTTTCTGATAATGGGTTATTTGTAGCCCGCAAATAAAGTTCAACCAAATTGGTTGCTTCGGAACGGGTTACACCGGTGATGGTTTGTTTGTTGTTGTTCATGTTCATATTAGATGAAGACATTCTGCGGTTCTTTGGTTTGGTTGGGGGTTACCTATAATAATAGGCACAAATAGCATTTCAATTTTTTGGAAAATTAAATAAATTATTATATTTTTTCATTCATGATAATGAAAAAATACTTACCTGTTGTGGGACACGCCTTTATTTTTAAAAATACTCTACGGTAACACTTTTGACCATTTGGTCCAACTTTTCGATTGCCCTTACTCTATCCAAGCGATACATCATCATAATATCTTGAATAACTTGTTCCTTATTCGTCACCGGTTCTGGGTGATTGCTGCCGCCGTCGGTCCGCTTTAATGGCAGTGGACCGCAATGGATTGTTTCGTCACTACTGCAGGTAGCAGAGCGCTCCAACGAACTGCCCACGTCGTTCTCGTCGTAAAACCACATTTCCTGGTAATGGGTGCGCTCTAATGGCAGAGCCGGAATAGACGGTGTTTCGTTACCTTTGTCTGCATTTAAATAGCCGACCCAAATCGGCAACAGTGTCGTGCATTTAACACAGCTTGAACCTGGTTTTGGATCATAGGTCCAAAAGTAACATGCTGGATTCTTGCATTGAACCGATGCAAACATGGTTCGTTTCGGCAAGGACGACATCAGAGTCGTAGGAGTGTCGGATGAAGAGGTGGCGGGCGGAAAGCTCATTTCGGTCGTTGTTTCTTTGCGTTTTGTGTTTCTTTGCGTTTTGTGTTGGGTTGTATTATGCTACTAGTTATAAAAGCAATTCAATTTTTTTCCCCTCATTTGTATTCATATATACATTTTCGATTTAAAAAAAAATAGTATATATAGTATATATAATAAGTATGAGATTTATATATAATTTTAAAAATGATTGTTTTCCTTCCTTCCTGTTATATGCTTTCGCAATTATTTTTTTAGTAAAAGTATTATATTCATATAAAAATATTCCTTACACAAATATAATAATTGTTTTAGCAATCATTGGAATAGCCCATGAATTTATAAAATTTATATGTAAGAAAAATACAATCACATATTGGTTGCTTATACCAATACCATTTTTATTATTTGGCTATATTCTATACGATTTCAATAATAATATCGAACTAAAAAAATAATACTATACACATTCGTATTAAGGTGTATAGTATGAATGAACTACGCTGTTGTATCGTAGTTTACTAGTTAAACGTTGCTACTTTCATGAAGAATACCATTTGTAGTGTTGTCCCTATCTTTATGCTTACATTCTATCTCGGTTAATACCGATTGAATTAAATCAAGAGAGATTGCATCTTCATTATTATCTCTAATTTCATCGGGCGTAGGAAAGCGTTTTTTTTCCTTCTCAAATAAATTAATAAATGTTTCTAAGGTAGTTTTCTTCTCATTCCGAATAACCATATTATGTATCTCGCTCTCATTTGCTTGGTGGTGTAATACGTGTTTTGTGTGTTTATGCGGTTTATAGATGTTATTGGTGACTGACTCAAGTGCGTCGCATATTTCGGGTTTGGTGAGTTCTTCATACATTTTTTGTTTGCTTGTTAAAGGCAACTTATTTCCATTTTTATCATATTCTATTTTTCCTCCCGAAAATGTATCTTTGAACAAGGTAACAATATGATTTGGCACCGATTGACTCGTTTCTATTAATCTATCAAACTCTTCTTTACTTGCTTTTATTAATTGTGTTACGGGGGTGCGTTCAATCGGCGATTTCGCAAGTTCTATTTTAAGATTTCTATGAAATTTACCCCACGAGATTGAACTAATGCGATGCGATTCACACATTTCACTTATTTTTAAAAATTGTTGGATTGTTGTAATTATTCCGGCAACTATACTTATACTACCAATGCCCATGGTAAATACATTTACATATTCAGGCGGAATACGTTCTTGTGCAAAATTGGCAGTTCCGGTAAACGTGCTCATAATAATCACCGGTATGGTGAACCATCTATTTTTCCTTGCAAATTCTCTATGAGATTTTTCATGTAACCATTTATAACACGTTGCTTTATCGGCCCAATCAACTAAAATTTTTTCATGCTGGGGTGACCATTTAATTGGTAATGTTTGTTTTGTAATATCATAGATTGATGCAGTTGTATCATTATCATTATTGGTTTCATTATTGGTTTCATTATTGGTTTCATTATTATTTTCATTATTGGTTTCATTGTTATTACTTAGATAATTTACGCGTTGTTCCATTTTAATTATATATTATAGTAAATAAAAAATCAATCTAAAATATATAATAAGTGCAAATGGATAATACAACAAAGTCAACTAATACAAACGGTTTTATTAAAATAAAACAATTACGCAATTATTTAATGACTATATTTACCGAAATAGATACAAAAATAAACGCACTAACACATATTTATACTGATATGGTAAAAACACATATAGATAAAAATTATACACTAGGATTAGATTCTTTTTATTTTCAAAATAAACTGATTCAACTGGAATATGATAGTATGAAAACCATATTTAATTTTATTGATAATCGCGTTTATTGTGAGTACTATAAATTATTAAAAATGTTATACGAATTTATTAATAAGGAAATAAAAGATAAGGGTGCGGTAGAAAAATTATTAATAACGCATAAACATTACCCGGTGTATAAAGATTTGGAACCTACCAAACTATATGACTTTAATATCACAGCCGAAATTAATAATACAATAAATAATATTATTATAGGATTGAGACATTACACTGAAACAAAAAAAGAAGAGTTAAGTGAAAAGAAGAAACAATCCAAGATGGGTATTAATATAGATAGCATGATACACGAACAACAATACACTATAATAATTTTAGAAGAGAGAATACATATGTTTGAAAATTATTTAACTACTTTTGGAAACCATCATTCTAAATATTTCAGCAGATTAACCATAAAGGTAAAAATAATGTTAGGTGTCGTGAATGAAGATTTTCATTTGAAAAATAGTAAATCACTGCAATTAAAAAAAGGGGATAATAAAACCGCTTCACAGTCATTACTACATATATCACCTATCCAAAACTATGAAACTTCTGATTCCGAAACATCGTCAACTGGGTCAGGGTCAGGATACAACCGACCATCAATACCAACACCGTCGGCATCAATGAACGATGAAGAAGAAAACAATGTCCGTTTTTTAGTTGGGGATATGAATGAGAGTAAGGATATTGATATTCAAAGAGAGTTAAACATTATTCTTCAAAATATTCCACAAAATGAAGAAAGTGAACGATCTTCTAGCAGACGTCAAACAATTAAACGCAATAATAATACGATTATGGATATTTAATTAATGTTTGTTTTGATAACCCATAAAAATTCATTTACGTCCTTGTATTCACCGGTTCGCTTATAATTACTTAAGCCTTTTAATTTATTATACGTTTTATGGTTTATTGGTATTTTCATTACTTCACCAAATTGCTCTAGTAATTCGTCCAGTTCATTTAATGGTATTATGCCACAATTATTATAACTAATAATAATATATTTTGCATAGGTATTTTCCAATAATTCCATAAATGTTTTTTTTGCATGGGTTAAACTATTATAGTGTGATTTTACCCAATTTTTAGGTTGACCTCTATAGGTCGCTGGTATAGGTTCATTGACCTTCCAGTTATTTATAATATCTAACAAAAAATAATAAGTATGGTATGAATGTTTATTATAAGGTGGGTCATAATATACCACATCTAAGGGTTGTTTTTTATGTTTAAATAATTGTTGTTTTATACCTTTAATCCAACTGTTTGTATCCAATCTCTCTATGATTACTTTACTAGTTACTGTGTTGGTATTAAGAACTGGAAATTCAATGATTATGGGTTGGGTAATCCGTTTAAAATCAACTCCATTTTTTCCACCATACATACCAACATCGCCGTCTTTATCTTTATAAAATGCGCTAAATTGCCCATTCGTATTATTATGAATAGAACAACTCACAATTAATGGTGCCAATAGATAAGGTTTAACTCGTGGGTCAAGTGTGTTAATAAAATTCATATAATAATCTATTCTTCGCCCATTTTCGGTCGTGAAAAAAGCACGTTCGTTTGAATGCAACCCTTTAAAACCATCATCTTCGCTTGGTGACCAATACTTTGATATATACGATAGTTCGGAGAGTATACCGGCGGTTTGTTTCATTTGGTCATCCACATATGTATTAGCCTTTTTTATAGTGGCGTCAATAATTTCAAGTTCTTTTTTTGAAGGTGCCGATAAATAACACTGATTTAATGTTTCGCTGTAACCAGCCAAATCATTTACATAGAGTTCCGACGCATGATATGTAAATAATCGCGATACTATACCTGACCCACTAAAACCGTCGGCAATGGTTAATCTATCACGATTTAACTCTTTTTTTATTTCATTAATAACGTCGTTTATACAATGAATAATCTTTCGTTTATTGCCCATATACGTGATTATTTGTGTTTTTAAATAGGGTTCGTCTTTCACATTCATAATGGATGATATATGACTAGATGTAAAATTATAATGTTCATTATAACTTATAATAAACATTTTATGAAAAATAGCATTAGTATTAGCATTAGTATTAGCATTAATGAATAATTTACTTTAACAACCATTATTCAATGTAAATGTAATATTGGATACAACAATTTCATCATTATGAATAGTATTCACAATATCAGTTAAATCTACGGAAGAAGGCAAACCACTAACATCAATGTTGGTATCGGTATCCGTATCAGATAATTGTTCCACTTCCAGCTTAGATATGTCTTGTGATTTTGCCCTTTCTTCTCTCTCTTCTTGTTCTCTCTTCATTTTCATCATTGCTAGATTGGTTTCCATTGCAAATCCTTGGACGCTTGTAATGGTTAATTGCAAGTTCATAATAACTTCTTCAAGCATGTGAATTTTCTCTTCCATAGATTCTATTTGTTCAATATACTCTTTACTATAATCATCCGTTGACTCAACTACACTATTTTGTTGTGCTTGACCATTCATGTTCATATTTATAAGTTGGGTTACTTGTTCATCCATTCGGTTAAGACGCTGTTCGTGTATTTTTAATACTTGCGGTGTAGGCATTGGTCCTAATATTTTCATAGAAATGGGATCAACTAAGGCGTTTTCCATTGTAGGTATCGTAGATCTATTTTGCTGCTGTTGTTGGTTATTATTTTTAGGCGCACATGCGCCATTTACGGTTTTACAGTCAACGACCGCTGGTCTAACAGGGTCTGTTCTAGATCTACGATTTTTTGCGGCTGCGATTCCTGCTGCTCCACTCATAAATTATATAATAATTAAAAATATAATTTATCTAAATTATGCCCGCATTTCCATTTTTATATTTTCGTGTGAACTATAATTGGATAATTCAATATCGTCTAAAGAATAATCTTCCAGTTTTTCCTTGAGATTTTTTATTTTAATGGTTGGAAAAGGAAACGGCTTTCTTTGTATTTGTTTTTCTAAAACATCTAAATGGTCGTCATATATATGACAATTCCCTAAATGATAGTAAAAATCACTAGCAACTAATCCACAGTGATGTGCAATTAAATGCGTTAACAAACTATAGGAAGCAATATTAAAAGGCACACCTAAACCCACATCGCCACTTCGTTGATACATGCTACAACTTAATTTATTACCATCCGTTACATTAAATTGAACAAGAATATGACACGGTGGAAGTGCCATTTCATTTATTTGACACGGATTCCAAGCCGACATCACTAAACGCCTAGAGTTTCTGGTATGAACATTTTTTAAACAGTTAATAATATACTCTAATTGGTCATCGCCTTTACCGGTGTAATCATCATGACACGTTCCATACGGTGCATTAAAATGACGCCATTGATGTCCATAGACTGGTCCTAAATCATTTTCGGCTCGCTCATATAGTCCAATCTCATCTAAATAGTCACGGCTCGCATTTCCATTCCAAATACCGACATTTTGTTTTTGTAATAGCGCATTGTCAGTTTTTCCACTAATAAACCAAAACAATTCTTTTGCGCAAGTTTTCCAAGCAACCTTTTTTGTTGTTAAAATCGGTATTGTATTATTGGTTAAATCAAAATGCATCGCACTGCCTATCACTGTTTTAGCATTTCCATTACGACCATATTCCATTTTCCCTTCATCTAGTATGTCACGAATCAGATTGAGATATTGATATTCGTCGTGTTTATGCTGTTGGGTAGACCCATATTTATTTGCTTCAAGTGTTCGGCGTAACATTTATACAATTACATATAAAGATTTTTTTAATTTCTTTTTATAAAACATAATGAATTCTATAAGCGATAGTGTAAAATCAGTTCAAGACGAATCTATGGGGTTTTTCAATTATGTATTTAATTTTGATAATGAAAATAAAATGCGGGTTATGAATATGCTTCAATATACTCTTTTGGCCATTATTCCTATATTACTTATATTAAGAGGTATTAAGCATTTAATACCTGAAGAAGATGAATCAAAAGGTAGTTTTGAAATTTTAGCCGAAAGTATTGGGCAAGTCATTTTAATAATGTTATCAATTTGGATTACTAATAAAATAATTAATTATATCCCAACTTACAGTGGGGAAGATTATCCTAAATTTAATGAAATCAGCTTTGTATTGCCGTTTATATTAATATTAGCAACAATGCAAACTAAATTAGGCGCAAAGTTTAATATACTGATTGACCGAACAGTGAAGCTTATTACTGGTAAAAATGGAGTAGAAGGATTTAATGATAAGAATAAAAATCAAGGACAAGGGCAAGGGCAAGGTCAAGGACAAAATGTGGTTCGTGTTACTCAACCTCTTGGTGGTGGAGGAATGCATCAACCTAGTCAAGCCGATTATTTAGATAGAAATCAATTATTGCCGTCTAATCCGCAAATGTCTGCCATGCCTACACAACAACAACAAAATATACCTGATATGAACAGTATGTATCAGCAACCGTATAATGAACCCGTTGCAGCGAATGATGGTGCTTGGGGTAGTGCTTGGTAAGATGTAGTGGCTTGGTAAGATGTAGTGGCTTGGTAAAATGTAGTGGCTTGGTAAGGTAGTATTTATTTATAAAAAGAAAAATTTTTTTATAAGTAAAAGAGAAGTAAAAAAGAGTAAGTAAAAAAAAAGAATCGAAAAAGGCTAATAAGAAATAAAAAATTGAAAAGTATTTAAAGAAAAAATAAAAGGGTAACCCTGAGACCAAGAGCCTAAAACAAAATTGAAAGAATGGAGAAAGCGCAAATGCAAATGAAAAAGACGTTGACGAGTTACCGCGAGGAGGTGGTAAAAGAGTTGGCCGGTAAGTATGGGTTTGTGGAGGCGGAGGCGTTGGCGTATTTAAAGAGTAAAGAAGAAAAGGTAGAAGAGAAACGTGGACGACCGGTGAAGAAAGCGAAAACCCTGGTGACAAAAGAACAGGAGGTGGACGCGGTGGTAATGGAGATGCTGGCGGATCCCTTGGAAGCGGTGGCGGTGGCGGTGGCGGTGGCGGAGGCCTCTGAGGTGAAAGAAGCCGTAACCGAAAAGAAAGTGCGGGCGCCGAAGAAGAAGAAGGCGGATGCACCGGCGGAGGCCTCGGCGGAAACACAAGCGGCTGCTGCACCGGTGGTGGAAACAGCTGTAGTGAAAGAAGGAGCTACCGAAAAGAAAGTGCGGGCGCCAAAGAAGAAGAAGGCGGATGCACCTGTGGAGGCCTCGGCAGAAACACAAGCGGCTGCTGCACCGGTGGTGGAAATAGCTGAAGTGAAAGAAGCCGTAACCGAAAAGAAAGTGCGGGCGCCAAAGAAGAAGAAGGCGGATGCACCGGTGGAATCAGAGGCCTCCTCATCATCGGATGCAGAAGAAACCGCGAAGTCCGAAAAGAAAGTGCGGGTGCCAAAGAAGAAGAAGGCGGATGCACCAGCGGAGGCGAATGAAGTTGCCGCGAAACCAGCACCGGCACCGGAACCAGTAAAAGAAGCACCAAAGGAAACAGCCGTTGAAAACAAAACCCATGTGGGTGGCTTTCCGTTAAAGACGCAAACGCAAGAAAAGAAGAAACCCGCTGCACTTTTCGTAACAAAAGAAGCCACAAAAGAAGAAGTAATCAAAGAAGCAGCCGCCAAAGAAGCCGCCGCCAAAGAAGCAGCCGCCAAAGAAGCCGCCGCCAAAGAAGCAGCCGCCAAAGAAGCAGCCGCCGCCGCCGCCGCAACAAAAGAGGACGATGACGAAGGCGAAGATTACGAGGAATTTGAATTTGAAGGGAAAACGTATTTACGAACGACCGACAATGTCGTGTTTGACAAAGAAACCGAACGAGGGGTGGGACATTGGAACGAAGAGGAAAAGCAAATAGATTTTGAGGAAGAGAGTGAAGATGAAGAGGAAGAGGAAGAATGAATAAACGAATTTTAAAAAAAAACAGAGAGAATGAACTTATGAAAATAAGTTGATTTTTTTAATTTGTAATAAAGAAAAAAATGAGACCGATATCTGGTTATGTCACTCATTTCGGGTTTGAGGGAAAGTGGTTGGGAAGGCTAGTATATAAAGCGGATGCAGGAAGGCGGATGCAAAGGTGGGATGAACTAGTAGATGCAAGAGTATAATAAAGAAAGTATTTGAACTAAAATAAGTAATAAAATCTCTCTTAATAATAAATTCAAGGGGATCTAAAAAGAGAAGTAAACCACCAGAATAAACATCCGTTAGGGAAGGCGGATGCAAAGGCGGGATGAACTAGTAGATGCAAGAGTATATAATAAAGTATTTGAACTAAAAATAAGTAATAAAATCTCTCTTAATAATAAATTCAAGGACATGTAAAAAGGTGAATGGTAACCCAACCGAAGGTCATAATACATCCGTTCGTTGATGGGGGTGGGTATAGGAAGCCAAGCCAGGTTAGGTAAGCTCTATTTGTAAAGGTAAATAAAGAAGTAAGAGAGATCAAAAGGTAAGTATTTTTTTTACAACTCATTTCTGGTTTTGTCACTCATTTCCGGTTTGGGGGGTTATGCCAAGCTCGGGTGCCAAGCTCGGGCGCAAGATTTAAAGCAGGCGGAGGCGATGGGGGGCGGCGGATGCATAGATTGACGAGTATCATATAAAAAGTAGTTGAACGTATAAATAGGTAGAAAAGAATAATAAATCTCTCTTACTATTCTTTTCAAATCAGTCAATAGTATTAATCTTAACCAAGGCGCAAGGAGCAAGGAGCAACTAGAATAGAATAAGAAGAAACAGTGTTTAATAGTAAAAAAGAATCGAAATTAAAATAATAAATATAATATAAAAATACAAAATTGAAATGCTTTTTTAGTAACCACTAATAAGCAACCCCAAACAAACCAAGAAACCAAAATACAACATGCAACCCAACTACTATCATGTAAGAATTAATACTTCATGCATGAATCCAAGTGCCGACTGGCAATTATTGATGAATGATATGATAATAACAAATAAAGGTAAGTGGGATAAGGACCATAAAGGTAAAATGGTCGTTGGAGATTATCTTGGATTTATTATTGGAGAAAAAGGCGAAGAAGTTGTGCATATATTTAAAGTTTTAAAAGAATTGCCTTTAAATGAGCGCGAATCATGGTGGTCTGAAAAAGCATACACTGAAAATAACGGCGTAAATTCAACAAAACACCGTGTTCCAATTCTATTGACCAATCAACACGAATTCCCAAAAACGTGGGCATGGTCTGATATAAAAAAAAAAGTTGGTTTGTCTCCAAATTGTTCCACCTGGATGCCACGTGGAACACAGCGAGTTGCAAATAGCAATCTTCTGCCATTTGTGGTGGCTACCGCTGCTGCTGCTGCCGCCGACGACGATAGCTTCGACGAACAGTTCAACTACAACTGGCGTCCGCATGCCTTTACTTAAGCTTTAGTAATGCCGGCGCAGCCACCCAATAAATAAAGGCCTAGTCCCACCCAGGTAAGTTTTTTTCTCTCCCTCTTTATTTACCACTTTTTCAATTACTTTAGGTGTCTTTTTTTGTCACTCATTTCTGGTTTTCTCACTCATTTCCGGTTTGCGGCAAAGCTCGGCGCCCAGCTCGGGTGCCACCTTTAAAGCACGCGGAGGCGATGGGCGGAGGCACAGGGGCGCGTAGATTCGCGAGTATACCCAAAAAGCATTTGAAACGATGAATACAAATAACCCCCGTAAATCTCTCTTACTAATCAAAATGAACTCCTAACAAAAGAGTAATCTAATCCCAACCAAGGTCGGAATGACATCTCATTAATTCTAGAATATTATTTAATTTATAAATATAATATATACAATGGAAGATTCGGCTGCGCTTGATGATTTAAGCTTTGCATTTGAAAAGGCGGAAAATTTAGGTCAATCAAGCGATCAACGACATACACAGAGGTTAAACAGTATAGACAATCAAATGAGAAAGTTACAAGCGAATAGAGACAACTATGACAAGACGGACTATCAGACGAAATTAGCTGAGTTAAATGCGGCAAGAAGAAACGAAATTTCAACACACCGTGATAATACACAATCCAAGCGCGATGCTTTAAGAGCGGAAGAGAGATCAGCTTTGCACAATAGACAAACTGCAAGAGCTACGGCAAAAGCTGAAAGAGATGCTGCAAGAGCTGCAAAGAAAGGTGGTAAAAGAAGAACACACAAGAGACGCAAAACACGCAAAACACGCAAGACATACAAAGGACGCAAGACACACAAAAGACGCAAGACACACAAAAGACGCAACTAGAGTGCAAATGGTCGGTCATGAAAAAAACACTTTTTATTCATTTCTATGGTCTTACCAAACCATACACCCCTCTCTACACTTGGCATTGAATAACGAGGTCAGCGGGGTTAATTTCCCCTAACTCTATTTGTTCAATAAAATCCAAAATGGCCCTGGCACTTTCTATAATCGGATGTTCAAGCGGATACTCCAATGCTTCAATTGCTTTCTTCTTGGTATTTGCACAAAATTTATTGTGCGAATACAAAATCATTCTCCCGTCGGCGTATAAAAGTCGCTTGAAAATGAGGTGCCAGACATTAAGGCGCATAACTTGCTTTCCCTTAACGTTCTCATTCTCAAGAGACGCCATAATCTGTGTTACTTCTCTCACAACGGGATTTTGTGCTTCCATTTTTAGTTTTTCGTTTATCGTTTTATCGTTTTATCGTTTTTTCGTTTTATCGTTTGTCAGTTGGTTGGTGTTGCTCTAGAATACTTTCATCAAAAGTATTTCAATTTTAAATATTATATAAAGAAAATTATATAATTTTTTCGATTTTTTTGTCTTGGTATAAATCTCTCTTACTAATAAAAATCAAGTCGTAAGAAAGGATCAATCAATCAATCAATCTAAGGTTGCAAAAAACCACATCCGTTGTTCGGATTGCGATGTTTATGTTTATTTAACTTAACTGTAAAAAAATATAAATTAAAAAAGAGATTACATCTCTCTTCGTTTTTTTTTTCATTTTATTCCAAGAGGATAGACATCCTCTCACAAACACCCCCCCCGTGCCCTTTTTTGCTAAAGTTGGTCTTCCTTAATGTCGGCAAGAGCAATGCCGAAGTATTCTACCTGTTCTATAAAAACTCTCATTTGTTTGGCCGTTTCGATAATCGGATGTTGCGGATAACTCAATGCGTCGTGTGCTCGCCCCTTGATAGTGAAGCGCAAGCTACGATGCGAGTGAAGCATACATTTTCCATCATACTGTAACAGTCGGTTGAAAATCTCATTCCATTTGGTGAGACAGAGGGAATGGTCCTGTTTAACATTCGCATTTTCAAGACCCGTAATCATGTCGTGTATTTCTTTCGTTACACGTTCATGCTCATTCATGCGAACTGCAGACTGCGCTTCCATTGTTAGGTTTGTTTAAGTTGTGTTTTTTTGTGGTGGTGTGTCCGCAAAAAGTAATTCAATTTTAAATCGTATATGAATTTCTCTCTTATGTGTATTCCTCCTTTTCGATTTTTTTTGTGTGTTGTGTTTGTTTGTGTTTTTCTCTATACACCACACTCACTCTCAAAAAATTGAAATGCTTTGTTTTATAAGATACCAAACCAAAACCAAAACCAAAACCAGACAACATGCCTTGGAACTATCAATGCAACCAGCGCAGCGGCGCCAATAACCAAGAACGCAGTCAACGATATGTTTGTAACAAGGGAACGGCTTGCCATAGAAATCCACACAACCCCGCCATCTGCTATGATATGCTCAACTATTACATCCAACGTTCCTTTGATTGTCTTGAAATCGTGCTGGATCATTTATTCCACATGCACATTAAGAGCGATCCGAAATTTGAAGAGCACGAAATGGCCGCTTGGTTTGACTATATGTTGTCAACGTCAGTTCAGCGCTACCTGAACGCCTCACCCTGCAATGCCGCCATAACGTATTTTCGCCAAGAAATCAATTGTCTGCTTGGGTATTACGCGGAGCATCCGCCGACGAATAACAAATTTGCCTCCGATCTTGCGGAAATGAAAGTGTTATTGAATGTAGAACCCGGCACGTTAGACGCCGAACCGCGAACCCTGAGTGACAAATCTAGCGACATTCTTTACCCCTTCACTTCCTACCCGATTGGCGATCAGGAATACACACTTTATGCTTACGATGAACTCGGCGAACCGTGTGAAAATGCAATTGAGGAAAAAACGTGCTACTATCACGTGATGCTTGCGGCAACGGTCTGGGACAGTTACCTAGACGAAGCCGTAGCCGAAGACGTAGACGTAGCCGAAGACGACCACGTAGCCGAAGATGCATCCTTATTTTGAAAAAATTAAAAAAATATAAAAAAAATAAAGGCGAATAGCCCACCACAGGTAAGTTTTTTTCCCTTGCAGTCACCACAAAAACCATTGCCAAAAAATTGAATTACTTTTTTAACAATAAACCATCTGCAACCCAAACCGAACAACATGTTTACTCGCAGTCAAGCAAAAATCTACAAGCAGCAACAGCAGCAGCAAGCACAGCAGCAGCAAGCGCAGCAGCAGCAAGCGCAGCAGCAGCAGCAGCAGCAAGCACAGCAGCAGCAAGCACAGCATCAGCAAGCACAGCAAAAAGTGAAACAAACGAGTGATATTATCAAGAACCATTTGAATGTTCTTAATCATCATAGTTGCTTATGCACTTCAGTTAGAATTGGAAAAATAAATGAACTGTATGACTATATGTTGAAAGACGAAACAAAACAAACGCTCCTTCTTCCACGATTTTCCAGCTTCCGCGTGTCTTTGCTAAAAAAAACAAACGAGTTGATGACGGAACTTTTAGTGAAACTACAAAAAGAAAAAAGTGTGGAAAGACAGACGACAAACCTAGAATTATTTGACAATTTAAATGCAATGACCCGCTTTTTGCAAGAGCAAGTGCAGAAGCAGCAGCAGCAAGAGCAGTATCATCAGCAGCAGCAGCAAGAGCATGAGCAACAGCAGCAGCAGCAACAGCATGAGCAGCAGCAACAGCAGCAAGAGCATGAGCAGCAGCAACAGCAGCAAGAGCATGAGCAGCAGCAACAGCAGCAAGAGCAAGAGCAGCAGCAACAACAACCGTGCCCCCCTGCCTCTGCCAGATCGCCAAGAAAAAAAGTTAGCACGCAAGTGTTGCTGCGTCGGTCAGCGCGTTTGATGGCCAAATACGCATAAAGCACCCTACCCTACTGATCCTTCTTACACGTATGTTACGCTTGCTTTTGGACTAAACAATAAACAATAAACAATAAACAATAAACAAAAAAAACAGAAAGGAATAACACTCCTTTTTTTCATTGTTTAAATTAAAAAACTCAATTAACTATATAACAAATAAATGCTAAGTATACTAAAAAATAAGAATATTCAAAAAAACAAAAATTATTATTTACTCTGCATAGCTCCGCTCTTTTTAATATTTACCTATGGACAATATCGGTGTTCACACAAAAACTTTAAAGACCCATTGGAAACAAAATTAGGCATACCTGGCTTGGATGGCTGGTCTTTGTCTCATATCATGTTTTTTATGTTAATGGGTTATGTATTTCCCACTACTTTTGTTCAAACCATGACAATGGGATTTTTATGGGAACTGTTTGAACATGTGTATGGCAAACATCGTCCAGGCTGGTTAGGCGGGTATGGTGGAGCGTGCAATAATATGGCAACGGACCGTGAAGATGGAAACTGGTGGTATGGGAAATGGAGCGATATTGTTTGTAATGCACTTGGCTTTCTAATGGGGAGTTACCTTGCTACGATGAAGTAAAAAAAATAAAAATAAAAAAAAAAATAAAAATAAAAATAAAAAAAATGATTTACTTTTTAACTAAAACACACCGAAACAACAACACACAAAACAAAAATAATTAATCCGGAAGAAGCA
>Ga0114974_10000834_pt1 | contig 24925 bp, 26 predicted proteins | sample S_130206_EF_Meta_FD_87318 | JGI IMG/M metagenome (GOLD analysis project Ga0114974, IMG submission 87318) | Freshwater microbial communities from Lake Simoncouche, Canada to study carbon cycling - S_130206_EF_MetaG | ecosystem: Environmental > Aquatic > Freshwater > Lake | place: Lake... | reverse complement strand
TTTTAGCTCTCCTATTGAACTGTAGCACCTTATGCACGTAACAACTTACTGAGTCTAATGCGCGCTTTTGGCGTTTCTAGGTTTAGCGTGGCATTGGTAATCGCCTGGACATCTATGCGACGGAGTGCGAGGGCGGCTAATTGCATGAATTTTTCTGCTAACTCTTGATCTGAGCAAGGGTCTTCTGGTGTGCCATGAGGATCTAAGGTCAATGCCTGATGCAATTGCACGCGGGTGCCAAAGCGTTGTGGATAGACCGCGTCACACTCAGCATCGAATTGGATCGTAACTTTGGCGGCGAGGAAGAGTAATTCAGGTTTGATAAACATGGTCTCTTCGTAGACTCTGGGGTCGCTGGGATTGTTGCTAAGTGCGAATGCTAAACTCTGGATGATGCCTACACAAACAGCCAAGGCTTTAAGGGTTATTTACCCAGCGATGATATATCGATAAATTCTGCCCTAGAAGAGCTGGGGGATGCGGACATTCAGTATGCATTTGAAAGGGCGTTGTTTGATCTCTATAAATTTGAGTTTCTCAAACGACCTACCCAAATGGACTGCTTGTGATAGACTAGTCTCAACTATTCAAAAGCTTATATGATATATTTGTGGAATATTTACCTACATCACAATTTTTATCTAAAATTTATATAAGAATAGAAATATGAATGCTCAAATTAAAAAAATAATCATCATTGCAATTCTTATCTGCATAGATATTAGTTTGGCTTTTACTCAAGGCTATCCAATACGTAATATTAGAATTATTGTACCATTTAGCCCGGGAGGCACTTCAGACGTCTTTACTCGGCCCTTGGCAAAAGAGCTTAGTGCCCTTTGGGGGCATCCCGTAATCATTGAAAATGTACCTGGTGGTGACACTACTATTGGGGCTTCAAAGGTTGCTTCAGCACCTGCAGACGGTTATACATTACTAATGACAAACTCACAGCCTTTAGTTGGCAATCGATATTTATTTAAAAAGCTACCATACGACCCAGACAAGAATTTTATCCCCATCATTATGGTCGCAAGAAGTGGAAGCTTTTTAATTACTCACCCATCATTTCCAGCTAAAAATGTCAAAGAGCTGGTTAACCTTGCACGCAATGCACCTGAAAGTATCGCTTACGCATCTACTGGTCGAGGCGCTGCTGCACAGCTCGTATTGGAGACACTGGCCAAAAGAGAAAAGTTTAAATTTAATCATATACCTTACAAAGGTGTTCCACCAGCATTGACAGCGTTAACCTCCGGTGAAGTGCCAATTGCAATTTTTACACCGGCTGGGAGTGGAGCAATGATACGCTCAGGTAAATTAAAAGCCATTGCAATCACAAGTCCCACTCGATTAAAATTATTTCCAGATATTCCTAGCATTGTAGAGTCTGGATACCCTTACTTAACTTATCTGACTTGGTTTGGATTGTTTGCACCAACTGGTACTCATACACAAATCATCGAAAAAATACACCGTGATGCGTATACCATTCTAAAACGTACAGAATTTGTTGAGCGGTTCATTAGCCCATCAAGTCTTGAGGTTGTTGCAAATACACCAGAAGAGTTTTTATTAAACATCCGATCCGACGTAGCAAATGTTGCTGCTATGGTTACCGCTGCGGAGTTACACCCAGAATAATTATTAGCCTAAGGGACCTGACACAGCATCATAATTATATTGCTCACCAACATCATCACTCTTAAGGCTTTCTGCAGTAGGTTCACCAACGTAGCGATCTCCTCTGCGAGCGGTTTCATCCGTTATTTTTTTGACGCGTGGGCTGCGTGTTTTTTGGTATAAAGAGAATGCTCGCTCATAAGAGGACTCTTGAGATAAGCAGCGTGTCAATATCATGGCATCTTCCAATGCGTTGGCGGCCCCTTGCCCTAAAAACGGTAACATAGGATGTGCTGCATCACCTAACAAAACTACTCGCCCCTGCGACCAGTTATCTAACCATGGGCGACCAAAAAGCCCCCATTTAAACAATTGTCCAAGCACTGGGCGAGATATAACTGTCCGAGTTCCTTCGTCAAAACTTGAAAACTCCTCCAAAAACTCGTCTAGAGATGCAGGAATTGTCCAACCCTCATCCTGCCATTTATCACACTGCGCAACTGCAATGAAATTCAACAACTCGCCACGACGTACTAAATATCGATTGATATGCCTTCCCTGGCCAAAAGAAATTACTGACTCATGTAAATGCTTTGGGATATCTGTAGTACTCACCAAACCACGCCATGCTACAAATCCAGTAAATTCAGGTGGCGCTGGATTAAATAATGACTCTCGAATAGATGAACGAATACCATCTGCAGCAATCACCAAATCTGCATGATCTGATGATCTATCAGAAAATTGTATTGAAACTTTTTCACCATTAAAGCTTAACCGCTCCACATTGTAACCAAGCTTGAGTGCGCCAGGCGAAAGCAATTCTAATCGTTGGATCATCGTATATTGCATATCCCAGCGATGCAATCTCATATAGGGGGCGCCGTATAATTCAAGATAGTTTTGAGTCATCATACGTTTAATAACAGCGCCAGTATGATAATGTCGAAATTCCATATGTGGTGGAGTAACAGATATTTCTTCAAGAGCTGAACCTAAACCTAAATGATATAGCACTCTAGTCGCATTCGGTGCCAAAGTAATACCTGCACCTAAATCAATTAGTTGCTTAGCTCGCTCATAGACTGTCACACTAAAACCAGCTTGCGTCATTGCAATCGCAGTTGCTAAACCACCGATGCCACCACCAATAATAATAATTCTCATATTTTCAAGACAACAAAATTTTTAATTTTAGTTATCACAGTATACCAGCAGCTTTTAAATTAATATTTATAAAATCTATTTTGTTACTAATAGGGTTAGTCAAGATAATAATGAATAAAAACTATCGGACACCCCTGCAGACCACAATATGACTAAAATTTAGTCTGCAATCTACCAACATCACCATTCATTTATAAATATGTTATTGTTTCGGAACTAAGATGAGTCTTATAGCTTAATGCTAAATCAAACATATATATAAAAAATATCATTAAGCATATTAACTTGGGGGTTATATCAAAATGGGTATCGCAAAATTTTTAATTTTTATTTTTATATGTATACAATCAATTCAATTTGATGCAGCCTATGCTCAATCTACGTATCCAAGAAAATCAATTCGGATAATTGTCCCATTCCCACCAGGTGGAGCGAATACAACAATCAGTCGCATTGTTGGAGAAAAATTAACAGTCTCTTGGGGTCAACAAGTTCTGATTGATAATAGAGCTGGCGGAAACACCATTATCGGAACCGATGCTTTAGTCAGATCCCCCCCAGATGGATATACTTTAATCATGGTGAGCAGTGCTCATGCAATTAATCATCTACTTTTACCTAACATTCCATATGATGCCCTAAAAGATTTTTCTTCAATTGCAACTATTGCCAGCACCGAACAATTATTAGTCACTCATCCATCTCTTCCTGTAAAAAATTTAAAAGAATTTATTGCATTAGCTAAATCAAAGCCCGATCAATTAAATTATGGGTCTTCTGGTACCGGGGGAGTTCAACATCTAGCTGGGGAATTTTTTTGTATACTTGCAGGAATCAAAATGCGACACATCCCATATAAAGGAGGTGGTCCAGCAATAGTTGATTTAATTGGTGGGCATATTCACTCTTATTTCAGTGCAACATCTGTGGCCTTTCCACTAATTAATGACAAGAAAATTAAAGCTATTGCAATTTCTGGCGAGTTAAGGATGAAATCTATGCCAGATATATTAACGTTCTCAGAATCTGGATTAGATAAATTCGACGTCAAAGGATGGTTTGTTTTATTAGCACCAGCTAATACGCCAAGAGAAATAGTTGATAAAATTTCAAGTGAACTAGGTAAAATTGTAAATGCGGATGATGTCAAAGAAAAATTAATAAGTCAGGGACAAAATCCATTTTACTTAAATCCAACCCAAACATCTGAGATGATTAAGAGTAGTATTAACCGATATAGCAATATTATAAAAAAAGCAAATATAAAATTAGATCAATTTTAAGATTAAAGCAGTTAACTTTTATATAAAAAAGTAATCTTCCTATAGTTCTCTGTGACGCCGTAATAAATCCCGGAGTCTAAATTATCAGCGATGACGATAGACTTATTTTTCTTCCACAAAATATGATTGAAAAAAATAACCTTGCTTTAATTCAAGCTAAAAATGAGAGTAAATTTCTAAATAATATTCGGAAAAATAAACTAATAGACCTCTCATTGCTAGATCAAATATTTTTTGCGCAGGGTTGTAAAATTTTAATGATCAATAAATCAAAATAAATGATCCATTGTCGGTGGTGCTTATAATAGACATGATAATTATCGTCATAATACTGGTTGAAAATAGCATTGAGATACTTAAAAATTTTTGTTTCAATGAATATGAGATCAAAAAACTGATCAGACCTATAGTAACCATTCAATATGGCTTTAAGGAATAAAAATGAATTTTGAGCTGTCTGATGAACAAGCTGCTATCAAAGAAGCGATAAAACGTATCTGCAATCGGTTTAACGATAATTATTGGAAAGAAAAAGATCTTACTGGACAATTCCCGTTTGAATTTCATGAGGCCATTTCGAATGATGGCTGGTTAGGTATAGCCATGCCTGAAGAATTTGGCGGTAGTGGATTAGGCATTACTGATGCAGCACTGATGATGGAGACTATCTCAGCCTCAGGAGCAGGATTTTCTGGCGCATCTGCAATTCATATGAATATATTTGGACTAAATCCAGTTGTGGTATATGCAAATTCGGAACAAAAGAAAAGGTGGCTACCGCCTTTAATAGCTGGACAAGATCTCGCATGTTTTGGAGTGACCGAACCTAATACAGGATTGAATACTGCTCATTTAAAAACCAAGGCTAGAAGAGTTAATGACGAGTATATTGTTTCTGGTCAGAAAATTTGGATATCAACAGCACAAGTTGCTACTAAAATATTGCTATTAGCTCGAACTGCACCAATAGAAGACACTGCTAACCCTATAGATGGTTTAACATTGTTTTATACTGACGTAGATCGTAAAAAAATGTCTATACATGAAATTGAAAAGATGGGGCGAAAAGCAGTTGATTCAAATCAAATATTTATTGATGACCTACGTATACCCTTATGCGATAGAATTGGCGAGGAAGGCAAGGGTTTTCGATATATCCTAGACAGTCTCAATCCGGAAAGAATCCTAGTCGCTGCTGAAGCAGTCGGCCTGGGACAAATAGCGTTAGATAAAGCTGTTAAATATGCTGGGGAAAGAATTGTTTTTAACAGACCAATTGGAAAAAATCAATCCATCCAACATCCTCTGGCACTAAGATGGATAGAATTAGAAGCAGCAAGGCTACTTACTTATAAAGCAGCATCACTTTATGACCTTGGCAAGCCTTGCGGCGCAGAGTCCAACGCCGCTAAATACTTCGCTGGCGAAGCCGGATTCAAAGCATGCGAGACTTCAATATTGACACACGGTGGAATGGGTTACGCTAAGGAATTTCACGTGGAGCGCTACTTTAGAGAGTCGATGATCCCTAGAATTGTACCAGTTAGTTCTCAGTTAATATTATGCTTCATTGCCGAGCGAGTTCTAGGAATGCCTAAGTCATACTGAAAAATAAATATTTACTAATATTTTAATGGATTGCACCCATGCCACAAACTAAGATGAAGTATCATTTTTGTAATCAAAAAATATGTTTTAGTGATAAGATACGTTTATCTTTAATCGTAGTAATTTAATATAAAATTTATTTATTAATAATGTAAATTTTCAGAATCAATAATAAATTTTAAAAAATCACAATCTAAGAAGACTGCATGCGAAATTTTATTTTCTTATTCATCCTTTTATTATCATTTTTTTCATCTAAATTAACTGCAGAAGTTACTGCAGTTTATCCTAACCGTCCAGTCCGAATTGTGGTGCCCTTTGTTGCCGGTGGTGGAACGGATATTGTGGCTCGTGCAGTTGCACAGAAGTTAAGTGTTCGCTTCTCTAAGCAGTTTGTCGTCGATAACCGCCCAGGTGCTGGTGGTGCAGTTGGTTTAGACATCATGCGCGTTGCCGTACCAGATGGTTATACGCTGATGTTATTGTCTGGAAGTGTAATTGCAAGTCGCAATTTATACAAAGTCAAACCTACAAATCTTGCCCCTATTGCATTAGTGAGTAGTCAACCTTATGTGTTGTTAGTGCATGCCGGATTACCAGTAAATTCTTTTGCTGAGTTATTAACTCTTGTTCGTAGTAAACCTAACTCTATTAATTACGGCTCTTCAGGCGCGGGAGGAATGCAGCATCTCACCGGCACTCTTTTAGCTCAAAAAGCTAAGGCTGAGATGCTACATATCCCTTACAAAGGTGGTGGTCAGGTTATCGTGGACTTAATTTCTGGACAGGTTCAGGTAGCCTTCTTAAACCCTATTGGCGCTGAAACTTATATTAAAGAAGGAAGAGTTCGAGGTCTGGCTGTAACATCTGGAAAGCGTAGCACTAGCTTTCCTAATCTCCCGTCGATGTCAGAGCTGGTGCCAGGATTTGATGTGAGTAATTGGTATGCTATTGTTGCGCCAGATGGAATTCCAAAATCTATTGTTGATCTGTTAAACAAAAGTATAGCGGCAATAATGTTAGAACCAGACATTAAGAATAAGCTTGAAAAGGAAGGTGCAGACTTAACGGTTGGCACACCAGCAGCGTTAGGTGCGTTAATGGCATCTGAAAATAATCGATGGAGTGAGGTTATTACCAAGGCTAATTTAAGGCCATAATTTATTTGTAAGTATTTTTATTTACTAAGGAATTTAAGATGACGAGCGCACAAGTTTCTCAGGGTCGTAATCAGGCAGTAAATCAACCGCAAGATGTCCAAGTTATTCCTACTGGTGCTGCCTTAGGTGCTGAGATTAGAGGTTTGGATTTGTCACAACCCATACCCGAGGCAACCAAAGTTTTGCTACGGCAAGCATGGGCTGATCATTTGGTATTGTTATGGCGTGATCAAGAGTTACCTGATATATCTTTTTTAGAAGCTGCTGGCATTTTTGGAAAAACCAAAGAACCTGCAGCGCGTAAATACCAAGTTGAAGGTGGCTATAAGGTAGGTGGTAAGATTGTGCCATTGCATCCACATGTGTCCTTGATTAGTAATTTGGACGAAGAGGGTCACCCGGTGATGAATAACGGTGGCCTGGGTAGTTATGAAGTGGTGTGGCATAGCGATAACTCTTATGTTGAAAAACCACCGGTAGGCAGCATGTTATATGCACGTATCATTCCCACCCGAGGAGGCGAGACATTTTTTAGCAATCAATATCAAGCTTATGATGAATTATCAGATGATTTAAAGAAGGCTATAACCGGTCGATTTCAAGTGCATGATGCTAGCCGCAATAGCGCGGGTATATTGCGCCCCACAGTAAAACTACCGACAACACCAGAAGAAGTCTTGGGGCCACAACATCCATTAGTTCGTGTGCATTCGGTGACTGGAAAAAAGGCTTTGTATCTTGGTCGTCGTCGTGACTGGCCCTCTAACTATATAGTGGGGTTATCTAATTTGGATAGCGAACAATTACTCGATGCACTATGGGCACATGCGACACAGCCCAAATATGCTTGGGGTCATTGCGATTGGCGAGTGGGGGACTTGGTATTGTGGGATAACCGCTGTGCGATGCATTATCGTTCTGAAGTTGACCCCACTCAAGTCCGGCTACTGTATCGCACAGTCATTACTGGCGAGGCGGTAGTTGCGGGCTAGGGTAGATTGGTTACGCTAGGCCTTTTAAGCATCTGCACATTGAAGCTAATTCAAAGTGCCACATTAAATCAAAAGATACAAATAGAGTGAATAATGATTTCAAGGATTAGTCAAGTAGAAGTGTTTTGTATTGCTATGCCGCTTGTTGGCACGTTCACTAGTGGCGGTAATTCCAAAAGTATTACTAAAGGCGTAGTGGTTAGGATTACATCATCTGATGGTGCCGTTGGTATTAGTAGTATCGATCCTTCTAGTCGCGCGAAGTCGCCAAATACTGCACCAGAACTAGCTGTGGTAATACGTGATCGTGTCGGCCCCGAAATCGTTGGAATGAACCCTTCTAACATTAATAAAATCATAGAAGTGACTTCAAAACTTACCCAAGATCAGATTGGTGCTGCAGTTGGAGTGGAGCTTGCATGCGTAGATCTGATTTGTAGGCGTAATGGTATTGCATTGTATGACTATGTAGGTGGCGCTGTTTTAGATCAGCTTTATTTCAATGGATGGATTGGGGAACTCCCCCCTGATGAGGCTGCAATTGAAGCAAAGCGATGGGCTGATGCTGGATTTAAATCCTTGAAAATAAAAGTGGGCAACGATCTTGGTAAAGATAGTGCAAGGGTTATGGCAGTTAGAGATGCTGTAGGTCAGAATGTTCAGTTACGTATGGATGCAAACCAGCAATGTACAGTAGATCAAGCATTGGCGTTGTGTCATGCAGTCAAATCTTGCGATATGCAATTGTTTGAGCAGCCAACTCCAAAAGATGATCTATTAGGATTAGCACGTGTTAGGAGAAAGTGTGGTATTCCGATTATGGCTGATGAATCGATTAGTGATCATCAAAGTCTGATACGAGTAATCAAAGCGGATTGCGCTGATTATGTTAAGTTTGGCATTAAGCAAGCTGGTGGTTTTTTACAGGCCGCCCGTATGATTGCAACCGCAGAATCTGCTGGGTTACCGGTTGTTCTTGGGCATGGTTGGGGTTTAGACTTGAGTACAACAGCAGAGATTATGTTAGGTGCGACCTCCCGTAATGTTTTATCTGGTTTGGAATGTGTAGGGCCTCTTAAAGTTCTTGATACTGTAGCGACAACCAGTTTAGATATAAGTAGTGGATTTATTCCATTGCCATCAGGTCCTGGTTTAGGGATAGACCTAGATGAGAGTAAGCTTATGAAATACAGCGAGTAATTAGATTTATTAAAAGTCCCTTGAGTTTTCTAGATATTGCATTTCACTGGAAGCCTGACAGGAGGTTGGCAGAGAAGAGCTTAAATGAACCAGTCAGCGAAATATCTGTAATTTGGATCCTAATCAAAATCCTAAATACTCAATTTTTTGATATTTCGTATAAAAAAACACTCAATCTTTATTAAAAATTTTTAAATTGATCAGCATTTGGAATTAGTAATAAAGTTTCAGTGATTAATGCCGAAATTTAGGCTGTAAGCTCTTTCATTGATATTAAAAAAGTATTTTTAGATAAAAAAGCCATGGTAGACAGTTACTTAAATTTGGGGCGAGTCAATCCGCCCATCGCCCGACCTACTGGCACGACTAGTGCCAAGGTTAGCGGCGACACAAAGTCAAGTAGCGCCTCGCGTAGCGAGAGTGCCATGGCTAGACCTGCGCCAGATGCTGAACTGCATCTGAGTGAAACTGCCCAAATCGCACAGCATCATGATTCGTTTGATGCACCTAAAGTCCATCGTTTACGAATTGCTGTTGAACTGCATCAGTTTGTGCTCAACACCCGACAGATGGCAGAACGATTTTGCGACCTGGAGCGGCAAATACCTGAATAATATTCACCTAACTTGTATGTTCTAGTGATGTGAATTGTCATGAAATCCAGTGTGGAAGATTAAGCATGTTTGGCAAAAAAAGACCAAAGGTGATCGATCGTATCGATACATTGATTAGCGCTGGAACGGAGATCTCCGGCGATTTAACATTCTCCGGTGGTATGCGTATAGATGGGATAGTGCACGGTAATGTGACAGCCACTGGGAATGTGGATGGTGCATTAGTGCTGTCCCAAGCGGCTCGTGTTGAAGGTGAGATTAAGGTCACGCATGCTGTAGTCAATGGCACTATTTTAGGTCCACTACAAGCAAAGGATTATGTCGAACTGCAGAGCAAAGCCAAAGTCACCGGTGATGTCAGTTATCGCACCATAGAGGTGCAAATCGGTGCTGTCGCCCAAGGGCGCTTACAGTATCTTGAAGACCCAAAGGATGATAAGGTTCTACCGTTTAAGGTTCCCACATCTGAGAAGTGGCGTGATTGACTCACAGGAGGAGGGCTTGCTTTGCCCTTCACCTATCAGTCCAATCACCAAGCAATTGGGCTACTGGGGTTCATGTGCTATATCACTAGGAACTGTCAATTACTATAAGCGCATGACTTTTTGCTCGAGGCCGTATAGTTTAGTTTTGGGTCTTATCTGAACAATCAATTAACTAATCAACTAGTCAGCGCAATTAATGTCAGCTGCCTCTCCAGTACGAGCATACCAGCACTGCTTCTAGTTAGGCCTGCTGCAAGGTCGTTGACACGCTCTACGCGCGTTTATTCAGGGCGTATCCCTGCACTGCGAATAATCTGTCCCCATTTGCTTAATTCTTGATGTAAAAACTGTTGAAATGCCTCTGGTGTGCTGGGACTAATCTCACCACCTTCGGCATAGAGCATTTTCTGCACCTCCGGAGTCGCTAAGGCGGCGACTAATTCGCGATTAAGTCGCAGTACCACCGATCGCGGTACACTGGCAGGTGCAAGAAAGCCGTGCCAAGACACCAGCTCAAAGCCAGGTAAGGCGGCTTCAGAGAGTGTGGGCACATCGGGCATAGGGCGGGCGCGTTGCAGGCCAGTAGTGACGATGGCGCGTAATTTTTTCTCGGCCACGTATTGACCAGCAGACGCTAGCGACGTGGACAAATAGGTGATACGGCCACCCATTAAATCCATGACAGCCGCTGCCCCACCCTTATAGGGGATATGTAAAAACTGCACTTGGGCGGCTTGGTTTAATAATTCACCACTGATATGACCTGTGCTGCCAATGCCAGCAGAACCATAGGTTAAAGTGCCGGGTGCAGATTTAGCAGCAGCTATCAACTCTTTGGCGGTTCTAATTGGGGATTGCGCCGCCACCACCATGACTTGGGGAGACTTCATAATGAGGCTGATCGGGGCAAAGTGACGCTCGGGATCATATAAATTGTTCTGGCGCAAAATAGGCCCGATCACCATGTTGGCGGTTTGGCCGATGACGAGGGTATAGCCGTCAGCGCCAGCCTTGGCGGCAATTTCCGCACCGACCGCACCACCGGCACCGGGTCGATTATCGATAATGATCGCTTGGCCTAGGCGCTCGCTGAGTTTAGGACCCAGGATACGGGCGTAGGTGTCAGTGCTACCACCTGGCGGAAACGGGATCACTAAGCGAATCGGGCGCAAGGGGTAGGCCTGTGCCTGTGCCTGGGATTGAGCTTGGCTGTAAAACGCACTCAAGCCGCAAGCCAGCCCAAGCGTGAGACGAAATAGTATGTTGATTAACGGTTGCCGCATATTACAGTCCTTAGTCAAGTTTAGCGCTTGCCTGGCGAATCAGATGAATATGTTTCAAGATGGATTTCTTATGCGCATTAGCTAGCTTGAGTTTAAGAAGCAACCCAATATACATCAGATAAATATTCTGCAGGCGATCCGTTAGCAGATTATGTTCGCTAGATCATTTATTCGGGTTCGATTTTTGCTTCACGAATAGCTTTCGCCCATTTCACCGTCTCCAGCTTAGTGCGCTCGCCGAGTGCTTCGGGTGTCCCTGGTGAGGTCTCAAAGCCAAGGGCTGAGAATCGTTGCAATAGCTCTTTGTCACCGGCAGCTTGATTGGCGGCGCGGTTCAGCCCTTGAATTGCTGCAGTGGGTGTCCCAGCAGGGGCGAAGATTGCAAAGTACGCAATCAGCTCATAATCCTTTAATCCTAATGCTTCATTGACAGATGGTAATTCTGGAATAGTATTAGATCGTCCAGTTGAAGTGACTGCAAGACCGCGAACTTTTCCAGCATTCACTTGAGGGAGCATCACAGCGAAGTCAGCTGTGAACACATTGACCTGTCCGCTAATCAGATCGGTCATTGCCGCAGGACCGCTCTTGTAGGGCACATAGATCATCTGGATACCCGCCATGCTAAGTAACATCTCCGTAGAGACTCGCTGGGACGTGCTAGCGCTCGCATAGGTCATCAGACCAGGCTTGGATTTGGCAAGGTTGACGAGTTCACGAAGAGTTTTGGCTGGCACTTCGTTGTTTATTGCAACGATTAAGGGAACTTGTCCTAAATATGCAACCGGTGAGAAGGCTGTGTCCTGATCGTAGGGTAGCTTCTTCATTAAACTCTTCAAGGCTGCGTTAGTGCTATTAGTGCCAACCATGATGGTGTAGCCGTCGGGAACGGCCTTGGCCACTGAGTCGGCACCAATCAATCCGTTTGCTCCAGGTTTATTCTCAACAATGAAGTTTTGCCCAAGTGTTTCAGACATCTTCGCAGTGAACGAACGGGCCACTAGATCGGTTGCGCTAGCTGGAGCAAACGGAACAATGACTCGTATGGGTTTGGTGGGGAAGTTCTGTGCGTAAGATATGCAAGCAACCATCAGCGCAATGCAAAGTGCAAAAAGGATCTTGGTTTTCATAGGGCTCCCTCGGTTATACTCATTTTAATTTGATGTTTAATGTATTGTTTAGTGTAGTGTCACATTTTTACGTGGATACATATATATTATCATTGATAACATATTTTATTGATTTGCTATGAATTTCATCCATAAAATTCTTAAACTCCGCGAGATACAACCGCTCTTAACGATCGGTGTTCTCCTCGCCTTGTGTATGGTGCTAATCGCTATACCCTCGCCTGAGGGCTTGCCTGAAGCGGGTAAGCGTGTGATTGCTGTAGCTTTATTGGCTATTGGTCTTTGGTGCACCGAGGCGCTTCCAGCAGGGGTTACTGCAATAGTGTTGGTCGTGGCATTAGTGTTGACTGGTTCAGCATCCGGATTTCCCGAGGCGTTGATCGGGTTTGCAGATCCTGTTGCATTTTTTTTGCTGGGAGTCCTCACAATCGGTCTAGCAGTCTTGAAAAGTGGCTTGGCAGAACGGATCGCCCGTTATTTTTTATATCGTTCACGTGGTAGTGCAAGGTCTTTATTCTTGCAATTGTTGCTATCATTTCCTTTGCTAACGTGTATTTTGCCGTCAGCGACAACTCGTACTGGCATCTTTGTACATGTCTATGAACAGGCGCTTGAATTGGCCGGTGTTCCACGTCAATCACCGTTAGCTAGTGCTGTGATGATGGCACTGAACTCGATTAATCGATTGGCATCCACGGTTCTCATGACGGGTGGTATTACCCCTATGGTAGCAGCTGCCTTGATCGGTGGTATTGGTTGGGGACAGTGGTTCGTCTTAATGAGCGTGCCTTATCTGATGCTATTATTATTAGGATCTGGTCTGATTTATTTTATTTATCGTCAAGGTTTCCAGCAACAAATACCAATTCTGCCGAAAGAGCCTGTTCAGAAACTATCAGCTGTGGAAATACGCACGCTTGTAATTACTGGAGGTGCTTCTATACTATGGCTCACCGATGCTGTTCATCATTGGCACCCTGCAATACCAGCGCTTATTGCATGGATATTATTGTTAATCCCCGGATTTGGGGTGTTGACTTGGAAGGAGTTTGAGCAAGACATTGGATGGTCTAATTTTTTTGTATTAGCCTCATCTCTATCTTTAGCAAAAGCACTTAAATCGAGTGGCGCCAGTGACTGGGTTGCATTTTTAATTGCTCATGCAGTTCCAGCGTTTAAGGATGAACCCTATTATGTTGTCGCGACATTGATGGTTACTTCAGTTCCGGTCCGATTATTAATACCGAATATTACTGGATTTTTAGCAACAACTATACCAATAGCAATGGCAATTGGTATAGCAACAGATGTAAATCCCACGGTTTGCGCACTTGCTGTGATGATTGGGGGAGATGCGGTACTTTATTATCCTGCGCAGAGCGTGTCTTCGCTTGTTGTATATGAACGAGGTTATCTCAGCGCTCCTGATATTTTTAAGTTTGGCGTTTGGATGACACTGATTGCAATTGCAGTCGTGTTGATTGTGGCAATACCATATTGGGTAGCAGTAGGTGTAGCTATGCGTGTATAACAAATATAATATTTAGAAACATAAGCTAGATGGATCTTTTCAGTAGACGTAGATTGGCATTGAATATGCTGGTATGGGTATCAAAATAATTTCAACCGAGGAGACGCTATGCGTTGGATCAGATTTTCCGTTGAGGGTAAAACAGCTTATGGTATTTTAGAGGGTGAACGCATCATCGAAGTTAGCGGTGATCCATTTAATGGTTACGAACAAACCACGCAGACACATGCACTGCATGCAGTTAAAATCGAATTGCCATTAATACCACGTACTTTTTATTGCGCTGGATTAAATTATGTCAGCCATGTGTCTGGAATGGCGGCTGCCGGTGTCACCAAGCCCAATATCCCACAAAAACCAGACATTGGTTTTCGTGGTAATGGTGGGTTGGTCGCGCATGATGAGCCAGTTATTATTCCCAGCAACGCCACGTCAAGTATTCAGTATGAAGGGGAGTTGGTGGTTGTGATTGGTAAAAAAGTCAAGCATCTCAGTGTTGAAAATGCGCTCAGTTGTGTACTTGGTTATACCATTGGTAATGATGTATCTGAACGGACTTGGCAGAAGTCTGACCGTACGAATTGGCGCGCCAAGAATTGCGACACCTTTAATCCGATGGGTCCTTGGATAGAGACCAATGTTGATCTTGATGCGATGCAAACAATCATTCGGTTAAACGGTGCAGAAAAAACTCGCTTTAAGACCAATGATATGTTATTCGGCATTGCCACTTTTATTAGTGCAATGACTCGCTATATGACACTATACCCTGGGGATGTGATATGGATGGGAACCGATGGCGTGCCTCCCGACCTCAAAGCTGGTGACGTGGTGGAGATAGAAATTACAGGCGTCGGCACTCTGCGCAACACGTTTCAAGCAGAAGCACCTTTTACGGTTGATTAATTGCTCAATGATAAAGGAGATTGATACGTTGCAAAAATGACCTCAGATTTTAGTGTTTTTAATCAATTGATTGGTTGTGGCTCACAAAATAAAACCAGCGCTTTCTTAGATTGAGACCTTTTATTTTGAATTTTCACGCTATATTTTTGTTGTTTTCTGCATCTTAATTTCTCATAACTAAGCAAAAAGCGGAGGGCTTGCTTTGCCCCTCATCTATCAGTCTAATCACCAAGCAATTGGGCTACTGGGGATCATGTGCTATATAACTAGAAACTGTCAATTACTATAAGCGCATGACTTTTTTATATCTATATTTAATTCGCTGAAAAGCATAAACAAAATTAGCGCATGAAAATAAAAAAATTGCATTACATCACCATCCTATTATTTTTATTCTATTCATTATCTTTATTTGCTTATGATGGCCCATTGATAGATGGTCATCTTCATTTTTCTAAGAATTCAGACCTTAATCTAATCAAAGAGAAATTTAAATCTAATAATATTCTTAAAGCCATTATATTCCCTAGAGAATTTAAATCGGGTGATGACTATGGTATATCTGAAGGGCAAGTCCTTAACGTAATCAAGGCTAATCCGGAAATTGGATGGTTGCTGTTGGGTTTGCAAAAGGAAGATTTACACAATGGTAAGAGGGTCGATTACTGGAACGCCCCAGATTCCAAATGGAAATCATGGCTTTCCTACGCTGAACAAGAACTTCTAAGCGGTAGAAGAAAAGGCATGGGGGAGTTAATTGTTCGTCATTACGACTATCATGGAAAGGGGCGAGGTGAAGTTGATTTTCCAATTAATTCTGAAGTATTCCTCGACTTACTCTCATTATCAAATAAAACTAACAGACCTCTTGTGATACATGCAGAAGGTGAATTGCATGTAACAAACGCTTTATTAAGCGCTCTACCCAAATATCCAAATGCCAAAATTGTTTGGGCGCATGGATGCGGTCGCTCTAATCCTGACTTAATTAATGAATGGTTCAAAAGCCACATTAACTTATACTGTGATTTAGGTAATATGACAGACACTGGCAATTATGGCAGTTTGTGGCCAAGAGCAGGTACTTGGACATATCAGGTTGAGAAGAATGGGGTAATTGATCCCAAATGGTTGGTTATCATGAACTCATATCCTGACAGGCTATATATTGGTAGTGATGTTAATGAGGCTAAGGGTTGGAATAAATCTTGGCAAATTAGGATTGATAGATTCAGAAAATTGCTTAGCCAAATCAATCCAGAAGCAAGAGAATTAATTGCATATAAAACTGCCATGAAATTATACGATTGGTAGATATGATTAGTATTAGTTAAGTTCTTTATTTTTCTTAAATAATTAAATTATTTTACGTATTGTAAACAAAATCAAAGGTAAAGGTCGACTCCCGACTAATCTAACTATCGATTTAAAATTAATATATCCACTCTTTACATATAATCTCTTTTTAAACAATAGGTAATACATTTAAAAAATATAGATGAGATAAATATCGATGCGAATTAGAAGAAAATTAATAAATCTTATTATTTTTATAACTATGGGTCACAGTCCAATTTCTCATGGCGCGCAAATTTTTTGTGATATAGATTTCGAAGACGGAAAAAATCAATTTCGTATTGAACCTGATAATGATATTTACAAGGTTTCAACAATAGATCTTTCTGGTAAATTTCGCTTTAGCGGACAGTATTTGCCAGGCTTAAATAAATTCAAAGTTAATACATACTACAATTCAAAGGATCGTTATGTTCTGATCGTTGCCCAAGAGCATTATGTGAGTTCAAGCACTTGTGATCATAACTTTGGAGTAAATCGAGTTTATGGCGGACCCTACGAGAGGGATTTATACTTTCAGTGTCGTCATATTTGTAACCAATAATGAATAAAAAATTGCTGGTATTAATGGTTTTTCTAGGCACCCTTGTATTTGAGGTCAAGGCCCAATCACATGATATCAAACTGGTATTTGTAGGAGATATCATGCTTGATGGATTGCCAGGTCAGTATATAAAAAATGGTAAAGATCCATTTGCAAATTTTAAGTCATTATTTAAACAATCAGATATAACAATTGGAAATTTAGAATGCGCGGTAGGAACCACCGGTAAACCAGAAAATAAACCTTATGTATTTAGGGCTCATCCAAGTGTGCTGCCGTTGATTAAAAAATACTTCAGTGCTGTATCTCTTGCTAATAATCACAGCGTAGATTATGGCCCGCAAGCATTTTCAAATCAGATTGATCTACTGGATAAATATCAGATTAAATATTTTGGTGGTGGTAAAGACATACGCACTGCACATGAACCAGTTATCTTTGAAGTCAAAGGACAGAGAATAGCTATATTAGGATACGATATCTTCTTGCCTAGAAGTTTTGAAGCACTGGAAGATAGACCAGGAACTGCTTGGGGAGATACGGACTTTATTGTGGCAGACATTAAAAAGGCGAAAAGTACCCATCGTGCAGATATCGTTATTACATATCCTCACTGGGGATGGGAAGGTGAGAGGATAGCATCCACTAATCAAGTTGAACTAGCACATTTAATGATTGAAAGTGGGGCAGATGCTGTAGTTGGAGGGCACCCTCATGTGACACAAAATATTGAAATTTACAAAGGCAAACCTATTTTTTATAGCCTCGGTAATTTTGTATTTGATGGCTTTAAGACGATTGAGACTAATACAGGATGGGTCTTGGAGATGCAAATCAATCAAGAATCTGAAATATCATGGCAGATTCATAAATTAAAATTAGACAAAAATGGGATTCCAAAAAATATCGGTATTATTAGAAAGAGTGATAAGTAGTCGTGATAGTTGTAGGATATCTGTTATGGCTATGATTCTCTTTTTAAAGATAAATCATTTTTTTTCTTTTCTACTCTTCATCTTCTTTTGCTCACATGCAATTGCCAATCCACTGAAGGTCGTGGAGTTTGATAAAGAATTGCTAGAACTGCTGCCAAATATTCAGAGTATGAAAATAGGATTTGTAGACCTATCCTCTTGGAGTGCAGGACCTAAAATCACAATTACAAATCTTGGTGGAGAATTGCTAGAATCATTTTCAATTCCTTCAGATCGATATTCCTCCCAATGGACTAACTGGGGGCCGGGAATAACATTTGATGTGAATAATCAGGTTATATGGCTTCTATCTCCCAAAGTGGGCTTAACCGAATTTAATTTAAAAGGCGATATATTAAAAAAGATAAATTTTGCTAATGCATCTCACCAAATTCAAATTACTCCAGACGGAACTTTTGTAATGCCTTACTCTTGGGATAAGCAAGAGGATTCCCAAGTTTCTGAGTTGGATATGAATGGCCAAATTCTATTCCAGTGGAAGGCAAAAGACTTCATTGAAAAACTTTCTTTAAGAAATTCAATAGCACCCACTCAGCCACTGAGTTATACGGCCACTACTAGCGCTATTAAAACAAATGCTGGTAATTATTACATTAGCCTAGCGCAGAAGGACTTAATTATTAAAATAAATGAATCAGGAGAAATTGTTTGGAAAAAAGACGTTTTTATACGGCCGCATACCTTGGTGATTAAGGACGATAATCTAATAGGCTACTCTGCCCGTTCTCCAAATCGACTCGTATTAATGAATAATGAATGTAATTGTTTTAAAGAGGTAGTGATACATGAGGCAATTGGGGGTAAGGCGCCTACAAGAAGTTTATCGCTACAGTATCTAGGAAAGGGGATATGGTTTACTTCAGGAGTTACTGGGCTGTATATTTTAAATGATGATGGTAAAATATATTGGAAGTTAGAGCATGAAGGCTTGCGCGGCCGACCTGTTGGATTTCACTCGGCAATTTTGTTTAATAATTGATATCGTTAGTAAATCCCGTCTCGATCCACCAAAAATCTAATTAAAAAAACCAAATCTTATGGTTATTGTGTTTTATTTTTGTGATTAATCCGGTCTAAGAACTAAATCAATTGCAGAAGGAATTGCTTCGCTCTTCACCTATCAGTCCAATCACCAAGCGATAGGGCTAATGGGGTTCATGTGCTATATCACTAGGAACTGTCAATTACTATAAGCGCATGACTTTTTGCTTGAGGCCGTATCGATTAGTTTTGGGTATGATCAGCACTACCAATCAACCCATCAACCAGTCAGCGCAATAAACGTCAGTTGCTTCTCCAGTTCGATGCAGGCCATTTAAGTGGTCAATAAATGCTCATAATGCATCTCAATTTGAAAAGGTAATGGGTGTTTCTGCAAAACTTTTTAATAGAGCTTTAATTAACATTAAAGCCGCTTGGTATATTAAAGAAAAATATAGTTTTAAAACTGGTTTATACGCATCATCTATTTTTTATGATGGTGAGCAGCAGCACGAGATGGAAGATCTTCTTAATAGAAATGTATTGCCTTACGTTGATCAACACTATTGGTTGCCATTGTATTCAATGGGTTCTTTTGCAACCAAGCGTGAAAATCAATTAGGATTTATTCCGACTGCTGGTAATCAAGGTCGTCTTGAGGCGTTAAGAGAGCCGTTGCCTTGTTGGTCAGTTTTTACCGAAGGGCATGTTTCTGCGGAAGGGTGGTTATCTGCATGTTGTTTTGATGCAACTGGCAATTGGAAAATGGGGGATTTAAATCAATCTTCATTTTTGGATTGTTGGAATTCTGATGATTTTTTAAAATTAAGATCAGCGCATCTTAAGAAAAATGTTATTGGAACTCTTTGTGAGAATTGCGTTGCATATTAATTTTAGTTTAAGTTAATTATTTTTAATTTTTAGAGTAATTATAACTAATAATATTTATCATCTATTTTATTAAAAATTAAATTTTAAATAATGATAGAGAGAACTATTCAGTTAGGTTTGAGTTCTTGCGTACTAGAATTTTTATATGCAAAAGATGAGAAAATATTTAGGGGAGTTAAGATTACAATAATTAGAAATTTTTATTATATTTTCATGCGATATGTTGATAAATAAAAATTATTTTTTATTGGATAATTGATGATTATTTCAATCTAATCAATATTGTAATTTACGCCTCATACATCACATGTATTATTCTGATATTATGCTTAAACATGAGAAACTGCTTATTATTTTCTTTTGCTTTTAAGTCTTTACTCACGAATAGAGCTATTCATATGAAAATTCATTTTATCTTTCCAGTGTTATTGATATACATCAACAGCTTTAGTGTTGTCATTGCGCAGTCTTACCCGCTTAAACCCATCCGTTTGATCATTCCATTTTCTGCAGGTGGGGCAGCGGATGTACCAGGTAGGATTATTAGCCAACGTTTTTCAGAGCTCATTAAGCAGCAAGTGGTGGTAGAAAATCGCCCTGGTGCGGGTTCTACTATTGGCGCTGAAGTGGCTGCTAAAGCGTTACCCGATGGGTATTCAATTTTTATGATCAGTAATACACACTTTGTTAGTGCTGCTTTATATAATAAATTAAATTATGATTCATTGAATGATTACACTCCAATTACACAAGTGACTAGCGCGCCTAATATATTGGTTGTACACCCATCCTTACCTGTCAAGTCAGTTAAAGACTTAATTGTTTTGGCAAAACTAAAACCTGGACAAATAGATTATGCATCTTCAGGTAATGGTAGTACCCAGCATTTAACAGGCGCTCTGTTTGCCAATATGGCCGGTATTAAAATTACGCATATTCCATATCGCGGTAGTGGCCCTGTAACTGCTGATTTATTAGGCGGGCAAGTTATGCTTGCGTTTCCGGGTATTGCAGGAATGTTGCCTCATATTAAATCGAATAAGTTACGTGCCTTAGGGGTTACTGGCAGCACTCGCTCTATTGAGTTACCCCAAGTGCCAACGATTGCAGAGGCTGGTGTGCCAAATTATGAAATGGTTGCATGGTTCGGTATTTCTGGGCCAAAGGGTTTGGTACGCGATATACAAATGAAATTACATACGGATTTATTAAGAGTCTTAAAATCACCAGATATAGTAAAAATGTTGCAATCAGCCGGTCAAGACGCTACTTGGCATGAGTCTCCAGAACGTTTTTATGAATTTTTAAAAAATGAATCAGTAAAATGGTCAAAGATCGTCAAAGCAAGTGGCGCTTTGATTGAGTAATTCGGTCTAAATGAATTATTTTTTAATGACTTGATTTAGGCGGCCACATTGAGTCTAGCCCATCTATCGGGGTAGCGGAAATTGTTGTGCGCACCATGTGCCTAGGTTCATTGATCCCCCAAGGTCTGCCTCGATGCATCGTTGCACGATTGTCCCACATCACCACATCACCGTCGGACCAATTATGGGTGTAGATGAATTCTTTTTGTGTTGCGAATGAAATCAGTTCATCAATTCTCTTTAAAGATTCTTCAGATGACATGCCTGTGATACCTGAGGTATGAGATGCAATATAGAGAGCATCTCGACCATTGGTTGGGTTGCGCCAACGCATTCGCCATGACACTGGTGGTAGCGTATTTCTTTCTCGCTCTGATGCTAAATGAGGCGCTATTTTTCCTCTAGAGTGGGCATAGTCATGCCATGCGTAAGAATGTTCAAGTTGTTGTTTTTCGGTAGGTGATAGCTGATCCCATGCGAGTCGCGTAGAGGTAAATTGAGTTTCTCCTCCATTGCGAGCAACTACGCGACCTGTTAATACAGATGCCAGAGCTGGCGGAATCTTGAAGCAACTGTCGGTATGCCAAAGTTGATTAGCTTTCGCCCTTAGATCTTCTTTGTGGCCAGGGGGCATTATGGTTCCATCAGGGTTAATATTAGTTAATATACTAAATGGTGTTCCTTCGCCTAAAGACGCTGCTTTAGCGGTTTCTAGTGTGCCGAAGCATTGAGAGAATGCTACTTGTACATTATCAGTAATGCTCTGATTTTTAAATATAATTACAGAATGCTCTTCAAAAGCTGCTCGTACTGTTTGGTAAATCTCTTTATCCTCAGCAACGTCTTGAAGATTGATGTTACGTATTTCAGCGGCAAACCCTGGACCAACTTGGACCACTTTCATATCGTTCTTCCTTAGGTGATATGTCTTATATTATTTTTTTTATTTTACTTCAAACAAACTGTTATATTTTGAAAGGGATAATATATGGAATTTTTTATGACATTTTTTTCGCTCTAAAGCTAATAGTGCAAGATCTCTAGTAATTAAATAGTCCGCATTTGAGACTATGGAAAGCTCAATAAATTTTTGATCACTTGAATCAGCGCAGCGAAGGGTTTTTGAAAGCAATTGGTTCTTATTATTTTCAGTTATAAATTTTGTAATCTCTAAGCATTTGGCTATAGCTGTAATTTGCTCTTTTTGATTCAACTGTCTCTTTGCAAATGAGTATCCGATTACTTTTTGAAGTTCCTCAAGACAATGTGAATTGATAACAATTTGTAAAGATTCTTTGGAAATTTGATTTTTTAAAATTTGCACGCTCGGGTCGGAAAAAACAAACCAATCTATCCATATATTGGTATCTATGACGATAATAGGCCGGCTATTTTTTTTGATGAGCACGAGTTTTATATATGCAAGTAAACTAAACTTCTTTTGGTTTTAATGATTTCCATGTTGAAGTGGCAAATGCGATCATTTCTCCATCGGCGTCAACTAATTCAGATCGTAAGAACGATACACTACGCCCATGCCTGATAAATTGCGAGGTGCATGTGAGTCTTCCAGCACGAGCGGCCGATAGATATTGCACTTTCATTTCTAGTGTCGTTCCAGGCCCACTGGTTTTGCGTAATAAGTGCCCCATAGAAATATCTAAAACCAGAGCGCTGATACCGCCATGTAGACCGCCTTGTGGATTAAACATGAAATCTTTAAGTTCAAACTCAATACGGCAGGTTTCGTTTTCGTATTGTATTTCGAAACCAAATAGTTTCATTAAGAAAAACTTGCCAAAATCTTGTTCATAGTTTGCTAATGCATTTTCGAATGCTAACCTGGCTGCCTGCTCATCCATTATATGCTGCTCCATCTATTGGTTAATAAATTTAGTGTCGTATTAATTTATGACTGAGGTATACGGAATAGTTTTTTCTCATCATCAGTCATTTGTGCCATTAAACCGGTTTCCCATGATAAATAAGCTTTCATCGCTTCACGATTCCCGGCATGCCTATCATGAACAAAAAATAAGTAGTCAACGCAATCGTTATCGCTTGGGTACTCAGAGGTTGATTCTGTTGGATAGCCTTCGTGTGTCCAGGACTGAAATCCACCATCAAGTATTTTTATATTTGTTATTTGCGCATTTTGTAAGTCTAGTGCAACTAGTTCTGCTAACAGTATTTGATCTGCAACTAGAATTATTGGTATTAATTCGTTATTGATATTTTTGGCTATGAGTGAATTTTTTACATCTGTTATTATTCTAGTGCGCCAACTCCATTGGCTTCCTGGAATATGCGCGTTACGGTATTCCATACTTGATCGTATCTCGAATATGATGCAATCATTTTGACTTAAGTTTATAGATAATTGCTTGCTGGATATAAGGGGAAATTTAGGAAGCTTAATCGGTTCCAATTCTTTTATTTTTAACGTTGATTTGATCCCATTTTGCAATACATAAACCTCGTGTCCTAGTTGATATAACCAACTTGCCACGACTGGAGCTCGAACCATTTCACCGCTATCAATGAGTACAATTCTGGAGCCTCTTATGCCTACCCATTGGTCTGTCGCTTGTATGAGTTGCCCGCCCGGACAGTTTTGAGAGCCTGGTATATGGTTCTCTGCAAACTCTTCAGGAGTTCTTACATCACAAAAGTAAGTGGTTCGATTGGTTTCTTTTTGCCAATCATTAATCGTGTTTGTATCAATCGTTTTGATTTCAAATCGATGCATCAGTGACTCAGCAGCTTTTTTTTGTTTTGGTAAAAGTGTTGCATCAACCGTGTCAGAATATCGTCTATTGGCGCCATACTCTAATGGATAGTCTGCTAGGAACCAGCCTTGTGTGCCATTCTCAAGTGCAAAAGTAGGGTTTGGGATGCCAAAATTGATTAGCGTTTGTGCCCCTAGAATTGATCGTGTGCGCCCAGCACAATTTACAATTATTTTTGTATTAGGATTTTTAACAATAGTGGGGACGCGGTAGGGCAATTCTGCATTGGGTATGCATATACTTCCTGGGATAGTCATTTTTTGATGCTCATTCACTGGTCTGCCATCAAACAATACAAAATCCTCACCAGATTTTTGAAGCTGAACTAATTCATCAGCGGTAATTCTAGGGGTGTCATATGCGTGCTCTACCAGCTCTCCAAATAATTTGCTAGGTACATTCACACCTTTAAACAGTTGGTAACCTGCATTTTTCCAACCGGTAGTCCCACCTTCAAGAATTTCAATTTGAGAATATCCTAATTGATTCAGGCGCATTGCTGCGCACTCAGCGAGTGCGGATTTTCCATCATCACACAATACAATGTGCGCATTTTTTCTTGGTATAAGCGATTGAATGCCAATTTCGAGTCGGCTATAGGGCAGAGGGGTAGCAAATAATAAATGATTCTCACCAAACTCTCCGTCCTCTCGAACATCTATGATGGCTATTTCAGAGTTTTCATGTATTGCATTATTAAGTGCTGTAGCACTAATCAATGGTATGTTTTTGATGTTCATATGAGGTGTATGTTTTTGCTGATTAAGGAAGGTTAATTTAAATAAACTTATATTACATTCAATTAAATTATTTTCAATTTTATTTGATGAGTAATGGTATAGCACTAATTATTAATATGACCGCGACTAAACGTTTGAAGGAAGTGTCATTCAGATTGGCTTGTAATTTATTTCCAATAACAGTGCCTAAAACCATCATAGGGATTGCTAATGCGCAGGCATTTTGAACGTCTGGAGTAAATTCTCCAGTAGCAATATATGCTGTTCCTCTTAATATGCC
>Ga0114974_10000832_pt1 | contig 24969 bp, 27 predicted proteins | sample S_130206_EF_Meta_FD_87318 | JGI IMG/M metagenome (GOLD analysis project Ga0114974, IMG submission 87318) | Freshwater microbial communities from Lake Simoncouche, Canada to study carbon cycling - S_130206_EF_MetaG | ecosystem: Environmental > Aquatic > Freshwater > Lake | place: Lake... | reverse complement strand
ATTATTGATTTGTTATTTGCCGGACTAATTATTTGCCACGGCACTGCCGCCAAATTCTTGAGTTCCGACTCACTCTCTATATCTTGTGGCATATGTAAATTCATTTCGTCTCCATCAAAATCGGCATTGTAAGGTTTTGTGTCTGCGACATTCATCCTAAATGTATCGCCTACCGGCATAATTCGCACAATATGCCCCATCATAGACATTCTGTGTAAAGTCGGTTGCCGGTTGAAGAGAATACAGTCGCCGTCCATCATATGCCGATGGACAATATCGCCGAGCTCCAAGGTGATGGAATTACGGTCAATGTTACGAAGCGATATAGTATACCCGTTTTTCTTTTCCAAAATTTTGGCACCGGGATGAATATCCGGACCATTGCGCACTAATTTTTCCAAGAAATTAATATTTCGTGGATTTACAACGACCGGTTTCGTCAGATTTTTCGCCATTTTTATCGGCACACCCAACTCAGCAGCCGACAAATTTGGATCCGGTGTAATAACCGAGCGCCCACTAAAATCAACACGTTTGCCCATAAGATTGCCTCTGACACGCCCGTGCTTTCCGACCAAGCGCTCCTTGATCGATTTTAAAGGACGCCCCGAGCGCTGTGACATATGCGGCGCACCGGGTATTTTGTTGTCCACCATCGACGCAACATAATACTGTAAAAGCACCGTCCAGTCATTAATGACATTTGCCGATGCGTTTGCTTGTATTTTCTCCTGTAGCGTTTTATTAGCCTTCAAAATACTCACGATGATATGGGTTATATCGTCTTCACTGCGCTGTTGTGAATCATGCTTGACGGATGGACGAACGGCGGGTGGAGGCACGGCTAACACTTGACAAATCATCCATTCCGGTCGTGACCAAATTGGACTAAACCCCATAAAAGAAATATCATCGTCGGAAATCCGGCGAAAACACTTCAGTAATATTTCAGGGGTTAAGGTCATCACTAGCTTTTCGGCTTCCTCGGCGCCAACCTCGGTATCGCCTTTATTCACCCACTCAGCGACCAACGAAGCTAATCCTTCCTTTTTGATTTTGCTGGGCTGCTTACATCCGCATCCGTCGTCGGTATCTTCACCACACCGCATAACCCCGCTCGCAAGCTTATACACATTTTCCCAGCGCTCCTCCGCAGACATTTTGAGCATATGCTTATATTTTTGCTTGCTGATTTTCAGTTTGCTGCATTTTACACAAACACAGCGCGCGATTTTAATAATCGTGGTGAGATATTGGATATAAAAGAGTGGTCGCGCTAATTCAATGTGTCCAAAGTAGCCGGGCGTTTGCATATAATCAAGCCCATCCGTTGGACAAATCAAACCCGGTTCTAATACGCCCATCCGCGGATCAAATAAACCATTGATAACCGGTTTATTATTGACATAGGCTTCACGGTTAGTGATTTCTGCGACTGATCCCTTCCGGATTTCTTCGGGCGATAACATACTGAATTGAATTCCAATAATCCGGGTGGCATTTTGTTTTTGCATAGTTCCATTCGTTCGTGTTGAAGCCATGGTGTATCTTATATTAACATAACAATATATAGATAGGTTTAATTCAATTTTTTAGCAATATCTATTATTATTATTATTATTATTATTATTATTATTATGCTTTACTAAATATTATCAAAAAATTGAATTGAATAAAAAATAAAAATAAAATTATATACACCTTATCTTCAATATGTCTAATACATCGAGCAACGAAAAGAAAATGTCCGGTAAAAAAACCACCACCGCCACTTCAACCGCTTATAATACACGCGCAAAAGCGGCAGCCTTGGCATCAGCCGCATCGAATAAAAAGAATTTAAAATCTAAAGAGGATTATACAATTCATATGTCATCCGACGACGAGGACGATGATGAAGAAGATATATCTTATGAATCTGAAGAATCGGAAGACGATGACGATGAAGGCGATTCAGTTTCGGACTATATTGACAGCGAGGAGGACGAATTGGAGACAGCCGAATATAAAAAGTTCCTCTATGACCTCTTTCCTTCACAATATATGAAAGATAAAATAAAGTCCACGACGAAAGAATTCAAAGCAGCGGCGACTGCCTATCAGAATAAAAAACCCACTACAAAAAAACCGTCGGGTGCTGCTATTGCTGCTGCTGCATGTGCTGCTCAAGAGCCGAAAAAAAAAAGTTCTAAATCTCGGCGCAAAGTTGAAGTGGAGGAGGAGGAACATGATGAGGAGGAAGACGAAGACGAAGAAAATTATGAGGATGCCATCAATGCATTGTCGTCTAAATTTAATATTTCGTTTATTGTGGATGGTTTGAACCAATCCCAACAATACGGAAAAGAATCTTTATTTGACGAAGATGATTATGATGAGGAAGAGTACTCTGAGGACGACGATGAGTCGGACACCGAAACAGAAGAAGAAGAAGAGAATTCGGAAGAGGAAGAAGATGCGGCTGAATCCGAAATCGTAGAAACCAAAAAACCGAAAAAGAAATCGGCTGCTACTACTAAAAACACTACTGACGATGCCAGCGCTAATGATGAAACAGCGCTGGCTAAAATGAAAGAGTTGTTTAAAACTTTGACGCCGGATGAGAAAAATTCACCGGTCGTAAAAGGCTTTTTAAACAATTTTAAAGAGCGCGAACAACAGTATTTGAAAAAAGTAGAAAAGAAATCCCGCAAACAGAAAAAAGAAAACACGCAGAAACTTAAAAAACTTTTGCGAGAAAAAGATGTGATGAATGATTTGAAGTTCTTTCATAAAAATCTGTCTTTGCCGGAGCAGCAGACGGTTTTAGAACAAATCGAGTTGATCCATAAAAATTCATATGTGGACAAACCCTACCGCCTCCGCTTACTCGATGCCGATATTCCCTTGCAATACAAGGCCTGTGCCTACCGCAAAATCTCCACCTTGCGGCACATGGAACCGGGCGGCGGCGAGTATTTCAAGATGAAGAATTGGGTTGACACTTTTATGCAAATCCCGTTCGGCAAACATAAAAACTTGCCGATTTCCTTAAAGGAGGATGGCGTCGAAAAATGCCATGAATTTATGGACAATGCGAAAAAAATACTTGATAAAGCGGTCTATGGTTTAGATGACGCCAAACTACAAATTATGCAAATGATCGGACAGTGGATCGTGAACCCGGAAGCGATCGGCACCTCCATTGCGATTAAGGGTCCGATGGGCACGGGTAAAACCACGCTAGTGAAAGAAGGCATCAGTAAAATTCTTGGACGGGATTTCGCCTTTATTGCGCTCGGCGGAGCAACGGACAGCAGCTTTCTTGAAGGGCATTCCTATACTTATGAAGGTTCTTCCTGGGGGAAAATTGTTGATTTGCTGATTAATTGCAAAAGCATGAACCCGGTTATCTACTTTGACGAATTGGATAAAATTAGTGATACGCCCAAAGGCGAAGAGATTGTGGGTATTCTTACGCACTTGACGGATACAACGCAAAACAATCAATTCCACGATCGCTACTTTTCGGAAATTGATTTTGATCTTAGCCGTTGTCTCTTCATCTTCAGCTATAACGACGAGAGCAAAGTCAATCGTATTCTCTTAGATCGTATGTACAAAATTCAAACAAAGGGCTATAACCAAGAGCAAAAAACTACCATTGCCAATAATTATCTCTTGCCCAAAATATGCGAACAAGTCGTCTTCAAAACCGAGGATATCTGTATTCCGGAGGCGACTATGCATTATATTATTACCAACTATACCGATAAGGAAGATGGTGTGCGAACATTAAAGCGTTGCTTGGAAATCATTCACACAAAACTCAATCTCTACCGGCTGATGAAACCCGGCACAAATTTGTTTGAAAGCGAAATGTCTATTAAGGTGGAATTTCCTATGCAAGTGACGCCGACGGTCGTAGACCAGCTTATTAAAAAAGATGTCGATAATGGGCATTGGAAAAATATGTACAACTAAAGGGCAGAGCCCTTTAAAACCCGGCTTCGCCTAATTCATTGTTGATGGCGAAACTCATTCGTCGTTGGGGGCGAAACCCCAGCCCTTTATTTTTTATTTTTATATATAAATGGCGACCTATGTCTTCGGATATGGTTCACTTATTAATATGAATGAAAACGGCAATGAATTATCACATTCGGACACAAGAAAAGTATGTCCAGTAACCATAACCGGTCTAAAGCGCTCATTTAATGTCGTCGGAAATGACGGAACGTATCGTGTGCTAGGCGTAAAGGATGTAAAAACAGCACTTTGTAATGGCATTCTTATCAAAGTCTCCTTAAAAGAGCTAGAACATCTGGAGCATCGGGAAAGATTATATATCCCGAAATTGTTAGCACATGACCGTATTATATTTAACTATAATAAAACACTCAAACTCAAAGAGGAAGATCGTGTCATTTGTTTTTATCCGCGTCCGAAATACATATTAGCGAAAAAAATACCGCTGCGTGAAAACTATTTAAATATTTGTGCCGAAGGTGCCATGAATATTAGTCGTACTTTTTTTGATGATTTTATGGCGACCACCTATGGTTTTTCCTACGATTGATACTCATACGATTGAATAAATAATAAAATTGATTTATAATTAAATCATATACATTTAATTATACAAGCCTCAATAATGGAGACAATATATGAAACCCACCTGATTTCGCTGCGATTTAAAATAGATAATAATGCTCCGGAGGAGTTTGAGAGACGCTGGAATGATTTGAAATGGACATGTGAAGGCGGAGATATACGCGGGGAAACACAGAAAATGCAAATTGTAAGCAGCTGGTTATCCAAGTGTAAAATGACTGCTATACGAAATTTGCCCTATTTAAATCGATACGAAGGCGGTATCGGCAGTGCTGACGCAAAACAAATTAGATTTAGATCATATTATACGATCGATCCCTATGGAGCCGATGATGATATTGTGTTTGACCAAATATATAATACTGCCGAAAACAAATGGAGTTTGGACGAATTAACGGATTTGATTAATGGGTTTATTGAATTTGCCAACGAATATGTGCAGGCGGTTTGTGTGCGAGGTGTGATTGAACTAGAACAAAAATGAAAAGGAAAGTAAACTTGATGACGCTTAACTTGCTATATGCTAACGCCTACATATTTTTATCAATATATACAGTCTTCGCAATTTTTCTAATAATTTTACTCTCATTCTCGGGTATAGTGCCACCAAAACCGCCCATCGCTTGCCTTGTTAAGCTGAGGTAGGTCTCGTTTAAACGATGCATGTTGTTTTTACAATTCGGATACATTTCCCGCCAGATTGGCAATAAGCGTATATTCTTAGCGGTGATGCGTTGGACCAGCATCCGCACTTGATCATGGTCACTCGTTTCTTTACTCCAAACATCATCCGCGTGAACGTACATCGTATCGCGCTTGGTATCGCTACAATGAATCGGACGTTTATAGACATCCAACTCATTGAGTTTTTTAATGATAATATCGGAGATACCATCCACGTACCCAAGGTGTCCGACTTTTTCGAGATCCGAGATTTGCAATTGAAACGAATCGGCGAAATCCTGAATATTCATTGCGTCTTTACAATGCTCGTTTAAGAAGATTTGCATGTTGAAGGTTTTGTTATTATTATGGCTATTTTTATGTATTGTCGTATTACTGCTTTTACACATATCCATCATTTTGCTTTGTAAATCCGTATTGCTTTTCATCATTTCAAGAATTAAATTTTTAAAATCTTTGTTATCATTAATTAATTCTTTATTTTCATCAATAAGGGTTTTGATTATAATATTTTCTTCGTTTACTGGTGTTTCATTTATAACAGGTGTTTGTATATTCGAATTATAAATGCATTTTTGTTCATGATACCATAAACTATTCCGCGCTTTGTAATTTTTATTACATATTTTACAATTATACATGGTTTTGGGAATTGTTTGTTCAACGTTTGTTCTATTTATATGTTTAGTTGTTAATAAATGTTTATTATAATCTTTTTTGTTATTGGTTTCAATCTGACAAACTGCGCAACTATAATGCTTGGGCATTTCTGGGACAATTTCGTTCATTTTGTTCTATACTTTTATAGAATATTTTAATCCCTAAACCTTTTACAAATAAAATTATAAAAAGTGGAAAAAATTATGCTCACAAATTATTTGACCAAAAAATCAAAATGAGAGCATAATGGTCACAACTCATTTTTTCACATTTTTTACAGAGGGCGAAGCCCGAAAAGCCATTTTGGACATTTATAAATGTCCAAAACCGGTTTGCGACGAACAAGTCTAGAATTATTCACTTTTTTCATTTTTACATATTCTTACATTTGCTAACGCTTACAAATTCTTATCAATATATACCGTCTTCGCAATTTTCCTAATAATTTTGCTCTCATTCTCGGGTATAGTTCCACCAAAACCGCCCATCGCCTGCCTTGTTAAGCTTAGATAAGTTTCGTTTAAACGATGCATGTTGTTTTTACAATTCGGATACATTTCACGCCAGATGGGTAACAAACGGATATTCTTAGCCGTGATGCGTTGCACCAGCATCCGCACTTGATCATGATCACTCGTTTCTTTTGTCCAAACATCGTCCGCGTGGACGTACATCGTATCGCGCTTGGTATCGCTACAATGAATCGGACGTTTATACACATCCAACTCATTGAGTTTCTTAATGATAATATCAGAGATACCATCCACGTACCCAAGGTGCCCGACCTTTTCGAGATCCGAGATTTGCAATTGAAATGAATCGGCGAAATCCTGAATATTCATCGCATCTTTACAATGCTCATTCAAGAAGATTTGCATATTGAAGGTTTTGTTATTATTGTGGCTGTTTTTAGTATTATTATTGATTGTGGTGTTACTATTTTTACATACTTCTAACATTTTGCTTTGTAAATCCGTATTGCTTTTCATTAATTCTAATATTAAATTCTTGAAATCTTTATTATCATTGATTAATTCTTTATTTTCGTCAATCAGGGTTTTGATTATTATATTTTCTTCGTAAATAAATTGTACGGGAGGCGTTGTTACAATTGGTGGTTGCAGTGGCGCAATAATAACACACGTTTTTTTATGCTTCCATAAACCGTTACGAGAATTATATGTTTTTTGACAATTTTCACATTGATTTTTTGGGGTAATTATGTCACCTAGGTCACCTACACTGTCACTTGCTATGGTTTTTAAATGTTTTGGTGTCATTGTATGGCGGTTGAAATCTTTTTTGTTAGTTGTTTTGATGTCACACTTTTCACAAAAAAAAACATGGGGATTTAATTGAGTTTTTGTCACCATTTATATATTATAGGTGACGAAAAAATCCCTAAATCTTTTATAAATTAAATATACAAATAAAATTATAAAAAGTGGAAAAAATTATGCTCACAAAAAAATCGGACCAAAAACCAAAATGAGAGCATAATGGTCACAACTCGTTTTTTCACGTTTTTTACAGAGGGCGAAGCCCGAAAAGCCATTTTGGACATTTATAAATGTCCAAAATCGATTTGCGACGAACAAGTCTAGAATTATTCATTTTTTCATAATTTCATATTATTATCTAAAATATATAAATTATAACATATATATTTTAATACACACTGGTTAAGGTGCGGTTCCCGCCACGTTCATTCAAATACTTCATTTGTTCGGGCGAAGCGCATACGCAGCCTTCCGAATTGGAATAGGGTGAAGGGCAACATTCCGGAGAAAATTTAGTTTTATCGAAAAAAACCAATTCGCCTTCAGGTAGTGGAATATCTCCGCCGCTTTCGTTCGTTTCTAGCGCAGCAAATGCATTATCTTGGCTGATAATTAAACTCGCGTTTTCCGTTGAGCTTGCCATATTTAATGAGTTGGTCATATCAAATGAATTAATATTTGCTTCGCTGCTGCCGGCGGAAGCGGGTCCCTTATTTTCCCAGCTGCTTTTAATGCCGTCACCAATTTTATAATCAAGCGCCGATCCAATACCTACTAAACCTGCTTGGAACCCTTCTTTAACTCCGCCAAAAAAATATAAAACACCAATAGCGGCTACGATCATCCAAAACCCACCGACCACTACTATTAATTTTAATGAAATAGTTTGATTTAAAAAACTATTAATGTTCATTTCACTTATAATACTAAATTAGATAAAAATAATGACAAATTCTTAATCCTATTCGTCTTTGTATTTTTTCTTCTCTTCGGTCGGCGGTGAAATGCCAGATCCAGTGCCCTTAGATTTTGCATCTGTTTTAATTTTAATAATTGTAACTTTTGTTTTATCTAATGTAGTGGTTATGTATTCAATCGCATTATTTACACCACCCATTATTATTATAAAAATAATTGCGCATATAATAATCCAAGCAATAATAATAAAAATAATCGTTTTTATTGATAATTTAAAATCAAGAAAATTATTAACACTATTAATATCTTCTATTTTGCTAATTACGACCATTTTATACATTAAAACAATATAAAAAAGGCATTGATTATGTCGTATTATTAAAGGGCTATATCAGATGGCTCTACCGGAACTCCCTATTCCCGTAAGTATCTATCAATACCTGAATTATAGTCATTTACACGAATATTATTAGCAATAAAAAATTTAGAATCAGTTAATAAATGGAATAAACACATCTCTCTTTCACAAATTTCCTTGGTCAATTGAAAACCATTTAGAACACCTAAATTAGGATCATTAATATGTATATTCTGCGACCCGTAAATGAATTTTCCATCAGCAAAAGAATACTTATAAACATCCATATCATGCGCATAAATAACAATTACACCCAATACTTTCTCTCCCGTTATAAGAATATCATTTACTTCAACATCTACAATGGATATCGATTTCCCATTATGTAGGGTAAGCTGTGTCTCGCGATGAAATCCGCTATCCAAGTGTGTGTGAATGTCGGCATAGGTAAAATTTTCAGGTAAATAACCAGCCGAAACACAGTTTTTACGCAAATCCTCCAGAACATTTTCATCAATGTCGTCCCAATCGGAAAAAACTGTCTCGCGTATAGTAAACATTTTATTATCAGTATTTAAGCAGAAGACAAATGGTTCATTAAATAAGGGCATATGCACACTATCCGGATGATCTTTCACCTTAATCCATTTTTTCTCTGGATGATACACGCGATGCTCGCCAGTGACCAAGACTTGATGTAATTTATACATGTGCTGTTCAGATGCATCAAAAAGAATACAAGCGGTGACGGTTGATCCATTCTTCAATTTATCGCTAAGTTGTATATTTTTTATTTTTTTAAAAGTCCCATCATACATTTCAATTGGTGTATTCTTTGAAAAACAGCCAGGAACCTTCGGGGGAGGAGGCGTAGACATCTTCATAATCTTCAACATTGAATGTTCGATTAATAGAACGGGAATTAAAATAGATATCATGATCAAAGCACCACCTAATGCTAACCCCACTTGTACTGCAGACATACCTTGCCCGACGAATGGTATAGGAAGATAGATTATAGCTAATGTAATGTATATTACGATTATCCCCGCAATAATAATCAATATTAAAATAATCAAATCAAGTATGATTAAAAATAAGGACTGCATTGCCATATAACTACCAAAAAGCATATATAAAGAAGACGTGAGAATGCCGTTAATTTTCCCAAAAGAGTCTTTAATTTTTATAACGAATGATATGATAGCAAGCGTTAAATTACTAAGACCTCCGTATATTTTTTTAAAAGTGTCTGCAAAATAAGTACGTAATTCCATTACGGCGCCACGAAAAGAATCAACGGAATCTATTAATTCTTGAACCGTTTCTTGAATAACTATAATTGCGTATTGAAAAGGTTGAAGAGCAACATCGACCACATATTTCAAAAAAGAGTTGATGCAGCCTGAAAAATTGCTTGCTGTATATTCTAGACCGGACATTTTACCGGTTTTGTTAATAATCCCTGCAAAAGGTATATATAAAGGATCACAATGTTCCGTGTCCCAGTTGGATCTTACGACTTGCAACATATTTGTATAATGGAAGTACAATGTTAGAAATGCAAATATAAAACATAAAACTGCACTGATCCATACATCAGAACCATATCTAGCCATATAGCCAGAGGTTTTATATAAATTATTTATTTTTTTCTGTATATCGTCGACAGTCATATATAGTATATTTATATACTTAAAAGTGAGACAAAATTACAAATAATATATATATAATTATCCTATTTTTTTCGGCGCAGACCCGTTGCTATCTTCCCAATCATGAAAAATCCAGTCACCTATAGGTATGGTATGGTCGGATGTTATTAAACAAGATAAAATATCACATTTAATCTCGGTTAATTCAGACTCGGGTAAATCATGTACATGCACAAACTGCTTTGTATTAGGATCGTAAATCAAATGACTACCAGAGACTAAAATGTCCTCTGTTTCTGTTTCAGTGTCGCTAGTAATATTGGTTTTCCGCTTAACCTTGTACATTTTCTCAATTGGCATATCATGCTCGTCTAAATTACTAATTTTCATTACCGCACAAACGCGCGTGCCATTTTGTAATGTGCTATTAAGAGGAATATCTTTCATTGCCACAATCTCTCCATTATTCAGTTGTAATTTGGTTTCTGGATGAAAACAGAGTGCCTTTACTAACTGCCCAGGCGGACCATCCCATGCACTGGTCATTGTCATAATAGACCCATCTAAGGTATAAAGTACGGTAGTCATAATACCGACTAATTTACCAACGGTGTCTTTAATGTTTAAAAAAACACGCTGAATTTCAACTGTAATATTAAATATAGATGAAAAAATATTTTGAAAAGTACTGCCGGATGAAATACGGAAATCTTTCAAAAAATCTCTTGTACTATTTAAATTTCCGCTTAACCCTGATGTAATATCGCTTAATAAGCTAACATTAAAATTTAAGGGTCTCAGTAAGGGACCTAAAAACCCCTTTTGCATATTTTGAATACAAAATCCGAAATTCTCTCTAGAATTATGCCCGAATATGCGGGCAAAAGGCATAACCAAGGGCTGACATCTATACTCTGGCCAATTATCCTTAATTCTTTGAATACCTACGACTAGGAAATTAAAAATATAAAGCAATAAAAAAATAATTATAATAATTACAGTTAAAGCTGTATCATTGGTTTTCATATTAAACTATATTGTGATTATTTATTATGAAAAAACCCATAAAACATTGGATTACACCGGTTGAATTATTTAGTAGAAGAAGTATTGTCATATACTGCATTAGCAGTAGCTTGTGAAGATATTTTTGCTGCGTTGGTAATGAGATGACTTGATACTGCGTCAGGTACTTGCGGAATAGGTCCAACCATGCCAAGTGGAGGACAAGGAACATAATCGTTATTACAAGCACCACCCCTCATCCGCCGGCGCCTGCCACTACTGCCACTACTGCTTCGCCTGCCACTACTGCTTCGCCTGCCACCTTTTAAAGCTCCATAATTCTGATTAGCACTCTTGGCGTACGCTTGCTGATCACCAATGTCGCCTTTTGTTGTTTGTCCCGAAACTTCAATTGTTGTGGGTACGCCATCGGCACCACCCCGCATTCTATAAGTGCGCTTATGCCTTGTGCGCCTATGTTTTACAGTCTTATGCTTTGTACCCTTATGCTTTGTACGTCTATGCTTTGTAAGTGTGCGCCTATGCTTTACACTCTTATGCCTTGTACCCTTATGCTTTGTACCCTTATGCTTTGTGCCCGTATGCTTTCGCAAACTTTTATGTTTCATTATATATTAATATAAAGATATTTTATAATACTTATTTATAGATGGATACGCTAGATAAAATTAATCTAAATAAAATGATTGATGCCAATAATGTCCAAGATTGTACAGATGAAATACGAGCGAAAAAACATAGTCCTCTCATTCGCGAAGGCGTAGCCAATTTGCTTGCCCTGAAAAAGAAGTATAGCCGGATGGATAAAGCTAATTCAGCGCAATTTGATGCGATGTGTGTTTCGCAATGTGCTTTTCTATTCAACAACTATATGGATATTTTTAACAAGGTGAAAAAAGATGAAATGAACCTCCAAATTTTACAGCAATTGTTAGATGTCTTGTACCAAATTGAAGAAGGGCAGCTGGATCAACATACGGGAGCATTTGAAGTGGGAAAATTAATGAAGGCTATTTATATTGATAGCGCTTTGATGAAAGCTGAACGCACTGATAAGAAAACGGGAAAAAAAATAATTGTACCTAAAGCCAAGGAGAAAAAAATCACTTGGGCGGAATTTAAGACGCAAAATCAACAGCAAAATCAAGCACAATAATACTTAAATGTATCTCTCTTTATTATATAAATAGAAATGCCCAAAAAACAAGCACAAACGCCAGTAGTACCACAAACGCCAGTAGTACCACAACAACAACAAGAAACGACAGTAGTCGGACAATCACAAACGCAAGTAGTAGCACAAATAGCCGCCGGATCCTACACATTAGTTATCGTGGAATCACCATCGAAATGTAAGAAGATTGAAGATTATCTAAATAAACATCCAGCGGCAAAAACTTTGTATAAATGCATAGCGAGTTTTGGTCATATCCGGGAATTAGCCGGATTAGAGGCAATAAATATTCAAAATAATTTTGCGCCCACATTTATTGAATGTGTGAGCAAGAAAGAACAAATTGCAAAAATTAAGAAAGCGATCCGCGATGCCAATGAAGTCATTCTAGCTTCAGACGATGATCGTGAAGGCGAAGCGATTGCCTGGCATTTATGTCAAGTATTTAAGCTGCCAGTTGACACCACGAAGCGAATTTTATTCCATGAAATAACCGAACCGGCACTGCATAAAGCGATTGAAACACCGACCGTGCTAAATATGCCGATGGTGAATGCGCAAATGGCTCGCCAAGTTTTGGATATATTAGTCGGCTATAAATTGTCGCCGCTTTTATGGAAACACGTGAAGGATGGTCTCTCGGCAGGGCGCTGCCAAACACCGGCTCTGCGGCTAATATACGATAATCAGTGCGAAATTGATAAAACGCCGGGCAAACAATGTTACACAGTGACGGGCTATTTTACAACTAAGAATATTCCGTTTATTTTAAATTACGAAGAAACCGATCAGCTCCGGTTGCAAGAATTCATGCAAGAAAGTCTAACATATTCGCATATTTATAAACAATATATATTGAAGACGAAAAGCCGGGCGGCGCCGCAGCCTTTTTCCACCAGTTCCTTGCAACAAACCGCAAGCAATGAGCTGCACATGTCGCCTAAAGAAACCATGTCCGTTTGTCAAAAGTTATATGAAGGCGGTTATATTACTTATCCACGCACGGATAGCCATGTGTATTGTGAGGAATTTCTTAAGAAGGCGGCGGATTATATAACGGCTACATATGGTAAGGAATATTTGGCACAAGAACAAGCGAAGCAGGCACAGGAGAAAGAAAAAGTATTTGAAAAAAAGAGCAAGGATAAAGATAAAGATAAGGATAAAGAGCAAGCACATGAAGCGATCCGCACCACCAATTTAAAATGCGAAGATATTGATGAAACCCAGTATACTTCACGAGAGAACCGCGTATACCGGTTAATATTACAACGCACCTTAGAAAGTTGTATGGCTGAGGCGACTGTCTCGGTTTTATCAGCTGTAATTAGTGCCCCGCAAAACCACGAATATCACTATACGTCCGAACAAAATATATTTCCGGGTTGGAAAATCGTATCGGGTATCGAACCACCAAGCAAAGAATATAATTTTTTGCAAACCGTGAAGACTGAGAAGATGATTCCGTTTAAGAAAATAAAGGCTGTCGCACATTTGAAAGAAACAAAATCGCATTTTACCGAAGCCCGCTTGGTTCAGCTCTTGGAAGAGCAAGGTATTGGACGCCCTTCTACTTTTTCCTCACTTATAGAAAAAATACAAGAGAGAAAATATGTTAAAAAAGAGAACGTAAAAGGAAAAACGATTTCCTGTACTGATTATGAAGTTGCCGCGGATGATAAACAAATCAAACAAACGACCACGGAACGGGAATTTGGTAATGAGAAAAATAAACTGGTCATCCAGCCGGTAGGCATACTGGCTTTGGAATTCTTATTAAAACATTTTGATACATTTTTTGCGTACTCTTATACGAAAGAAATGGAAGATGCCTTGGATAGCGTCGCCAAAGGCGAAAAGGTCTGGCAGGATATTTGTAAAACATGCTATGAGGAAATACAAAATCTCTCTTTGACTATTTTAGAAAGAGGGAAAGAAATGATCCGCATAGATGATACGCATACGTATATGGTGGGAAAGTATGGACCGGTTATTAAATGCACTACAAGCGCAAGCAAGGCAGGCACAAGCATATGTACTTTCAAACCCGTCAAACAAGATCTCGATTTGAATAAATTGCGCCGCGGTGAATATACGCTGGCGGAGCTCTTGGAAGATAAAAATAAACCGGCGGCATCTATTGGTCTCTATAACGAAAAGCCTGTCTATATCAAAGTCGGCAAGTTTGGAAAATATGTCGAATGGAATAATATATCAAAATCTCTCGCTCATTTAAAACAACATCCAAATGAAATAACGATAGATGATATAGCGGAAGTGCTTTTTGATATGGATAATGCAGAGGAAGCAGGTGGAAATATGCGCGTTATTAGCGAAGATGCCTCCTTGAGAAAAGGCAAATATGGCTATTATATTTATTATAAGAAACTGAAGATGAAGAAACCTCGTTTTTTAAAATTAGAAGGTTTTCCGGGCGATTATTTGACCTGCGATATTGCGGTGTTGAGAGATTGGTTTGTTAAAAAATATCAGATAGAATAAAAAGGGCGGGGGTTTCGCCCCCCAACGACGACGTTACGGGTTTGAAAAGAAAGATCCCTTTTCACCCTTTTACACCTTCGCACATTTAAAACGCCGACCATAAAAGACTTAAATATAAGATTCTATATTAATTAAAATATGTTTGTCAAATGTTTTACTATAAATACTTTACAAAGACCCAAACCTATTTTTTCCTTCTTTAAACCCCAACCAAAAGAATTACCTGAAATAATGTACAAAGAATTAGGAAATAACATTCCGAAATGTCTGCAATATGAAGGTGGTATGGGCTTATCATTTACATTTTGTGTAGATTCAAAGGTTGATGTAAAAGAAATATGTAAAAAATATAATTATGATGTTGGCGACACTTTGTATGAAATGGTGATAGAACCGCATACATATAATAATAAGTATCAAATATATCCAAATCATATATGTAAACCTAAGTACATTTTAAAAAAATTATATTAATCGGCGTTTTAAATGTGAAAAGGTGTAATAAAAAATAATATAAACACAATAATTTATACTATTTATTAAAGATGAGCCGAATTGAACAAATGAAAATAATTCAAAGTGAAGCATTGGAATTATTTACAAGAAAGAATACGGATTATGGCGATGCCTTTGCGAAATATGGCGTTATCGGCGTGTTAATGCGTATAGAAGATAAAATACAACGATCCTTGGCTATAACCAAAAACGGTGTTAATTTGGTAAATGATGAAAGCATGAGGGATACCCTACTAGATTTACATAATTATGCGGCGATGGCATTGATGTTGTTGGATGAATAAAGGGCGCTGCCCTTTCAAACCCGAAGGGTGCTGCCCTTTCAAACCCGAAGGGCGCTGCCCTTTCAAACCCGAAGGGCGCTGCCCTTTCAAACCCGACCGCAAGCGGAATTGCCCCCACCATTTAAACTTCCGGATTTTCTATTAATTTACCAAACATATACATTTCCATACATATTTTATGATTAATTGTAAATTTTTCACAATAAAAATCAAAACAATTTCTCTCTTCATTTGTTGAATGTATTGAAATATATTTATAGTTAGATACTGACATAATACCAATATGAACTGTTTCTTTTACTTCTGGTAATTTTTTTTGTTTTTGATACTCACTTATACCCTTGAGTAAATAAGGTCTTATTTCTTCGTCTAATCCTTCGTGGTCAGGTGATATATAATCGGTGTAGTATTTACCATAAAAGGTTTTATCGGGACTATAAGATAGTCTAAAAATAAAAGTAATAAATATTAATGACATTAATTAATATATATAGTTGTATTTATATCAAAAGAGCAAAGGGTTCCACCCTTTCAAACCCGGATATAAGTCGTCGTTGGGGGGCGAAACTTAAAGGGCGGAGCCCTTTCAAACCCGACCGCAAGCGGAATTGCTTATAAAATATAAGTCGCCGGAATCCGAATATGATATTTCTTCTCTATTTCGTTACGCAGCGAATTAAATTCAACCGTAAAATCAAACGGAAAGTTTTGAAAATTAACTAACCGACCATCGTGGAAGCGCAGCTTGAATTTCAAGCGCGCAATTCGCTCAATCGGCGGATCATATTGCACCAAATTATGTAAGTAAAACGTGCGCGAATCATAACTATTGGTATCACGCGCTTTAATTGGAATTTTGGCAAAAGCCGAATTAACTTTCCCCGAGTAAGCATTATTATCATAATTTTGCCGAGTACTCTCATTATATGGATATAATTCATCATACGAATTATATTTATCAACTTCTAAATACATACAGGTCTCGCCCGTAAGCAAAAACGAAAGCGGCGCAGCAATATAATGTATAATATCGACTGAATTCGTTAACGTTGTGTTGTTTGGACAGGCATAATCAAAAGATATGCCGGATAAATCGGTCAAGGATGAATAACATATTTTCTGGAACCCCAAATAATAAGGTAAACCCCATTTAGAGTGGTTATTCCAAACAATCGGTTGCTCGCAATTATTAAAATTATAAGTGATTTGTTGACAAAAATTTAGATTGAAAGAAAGATCGGTATGACCAAACCAAAACTTTTGACCCACTTGGTCATAAAACACATTAAAGCTGGCATCGGTTCCTCCAGTGACCCGGTTCATTTTATTTGTAATTTCGATCGTTAACTGGTCCGGGGTATAATAACCTTCTTGTATTTCAACTGTATAATTTTCACCGCCGACCGAGAAATTGAATTTTGTATTTTGATAATCATTACTAAAAGTGAAAAAAGATCCGGGTACGGTCGCTTGAATTAGGCGCATCGATTGCACATTCAATAAAGGTTCAGGCAACATAATTTCAAACATATTTGAGTTCGGCCATTTTGTAATATCACGATCTTCTGAATGCACTGTTAGTAATTTTCGGTCTAGTACATAATTTTGTTCACGATTTATTAATGGTTTAGAATTACCTAGATTATAAGAATTCATTATATACAAGTAATATAAAATAAATGTCATTAATAAATGTTATAAAATAAAGTTTATTTTATAATACTTTAATATATACAAAATGGCTGTTCCCTTTGTTGATAAAACTAGAAATGGATATGGATATGTTATAAATGTTATGTTAATGCTTTCAATTATTGGTATGTGCATTAAAATATTTTTTGGTAATATGACATCGAATGACGGAACTTATGGGCGAGCAAATTCCACTATTTGGGGTTATGGTGTTGTGGGTCTCGCCATATTAACTGTTACCTTTGTAAGTTATGCAATACATAACAAGATTAGTGTTATTGAGAAAAAAGGTACATCTGGTATCCTGGATTTCGTAAAATCCTTTCTCTCTAGTTCAGGACCATCAGTGCTTACGATTGTAATTTTATTTTGGATAATTAATTTGAATGTCTCCTATTTTGATCGTATCAATAAAGGTCAAGTTGCGGCTGAATATTACCAGCTCTCGGCTGGGACATCTTTCTTGTTTATGTTTCAAATAATATTGTTGTTCCAGTATTTAAAATCGTATATACAAATTAAAACCGGTACGTCAACTGATCCGGATGCGGAATTAACACAAAACCGTTTATCTTTCGCGACCTATTTTGTGACTTCTATTAATTTGGTTATAGTTATAATGATGACCATTATTCTTAAATTCTTCTCTACCGATGGATAAATATGTGTATGATGTATGATAAATTTATACATTGATAAATTTATACGTCAGTCCATATTCGCACTCGTTTTCCCAAATGCCATATATTTTTAAAATGAATTCGTTTTTACTCTTACATTCGGCTTCATTAAAAATTTTTAAAAATCCGTTGCTTAATTGATCGGTAATTCTATAAACCGGATTTTTATTAACAATCGTATTAACCATCATTATATTTTTTTCAATATTGGCAATTTTACAAATAAATTCTTGATTTGTTTTTGCGTCAAAAATACACTTGTATTTATTAAACGACCGTTCAATAGCGGATAAATTTAAATTAAAGGTAATAAATATTCCATTTAACATAAATAGTTCATTTGAATAAATAATTCGCAGAAATTTACTATTGTCCATGACGGTATTTTTAACTTTTTCTTGATAAAAAATGTGGTTGACATTAATGTCGTCTATTCCTAATACAACATACATTCTCTAGATTATATGTTGTAATAAATATGTATTTATATCATCACTTGGTAATATAATAATAAACTTACAATAGTGTTTTTATTTAAATCCGGATTTCCCTGTTCAAACGAATTTAAAACAAATAAAGCCTGCTCTGCTAAGGTGAGCTCTGCTGAGCCATGTTCTGCTATGTCAGTTTCATGCCAGTGCCTTTTTTTCAGTCCTAGATAAGCAATCCAACAATTCGCTAAGTTCGGATGCGAAACACAATATCGCTTAAATTGTGTAATTAATTCTTCGGCACTCGGCATAAGTATAATATCATTATACGATGTTATTAAATAAAGACAAACATTATATATTATTTAAATGATGAAATTTTATGAAACGCACTTTGAAGATTATCTAAGTGCAAATGGCGAGAATTCATTGCATCCGTCATTGGGCGAACTGTATAAAAAGTTTCCTAAAAAAATATCCGACCTGAAGAATTTAATTTTTTACGGACCCAAGGGGGTTGGTAAATACACCCAAATGTTGGCTTCTATTAAAAATTATAGTCCATCCGGATTAAAATACGAGAAGAAATTAAGTGTCACTTATAACAAAAATATATATTTTTTCAAAATCAGTGATATTCACTATGAAGTAGACATGTCTTTGATCGGCTGCCATTCTAAAATGTTATGGAATGAAGTGTATAATCAGATAATCGATATTATATTGGCTAAAAACGAAAAATCCGGCATTATTGTGTGTAAATATTTTCAGAATATCCATAGCGAATTGTTGGAAATATTTTATAGTTATATGCAGACGATGAACTCGATAAATGTGGATTTGAAGCTTATACTAATTACCGAAGAATTGAGTTTTATACCGGATAATATAATAAACTGCTGTCAAGTGATAAAAGTGCCACGTCCAACGAGAAATATATACAATCGTTGTTTAAAAACCAAAATAAATAAGACACTTAATTTGGACGAAATTACAAATATTAAAAATATATATTTAACGTCCAATCAAGTAATGCGCACTAATGAAATAATTTGCGATAAATTAGTCGATATTATTTTAAATGTCGAAGACCTAAATTTTTATAACTTGCGCGAACATTTATATGATATTTTTATATATAATCTCGACGCACACGAGTGCATATGGTATATCTTAAATAAATTAATTGTTATGAATAAAATCAAACGAAAAGATATGAATGATATTTTGGTTAAATTATACACGTTTTTGAAATATTATAATAATAATTATCGTCCGATTTATCATTTTGAGAATTTTACGCTTTTTTTAATTGCGAAGATTTATGAGTTGGAGACAGAGTAAGGTAAGGTTTCTAACAGAGTAGGGTAAGGTCTAACAGAGTAGGGTTTCTAACATGGACCGTCCGCGTAGATCCATTGGTTCCCATTCGTTTATTTTTATTTTAAAATCCACATTATTGTGTAAGACTTTTATACAATTATGATATTCTTTGTTGAGCGTTAATTTTATCATTTTCAGCATTTGTTCAACAAACATATTTGTATTTATTACAATCAGCTCGTGTAGCCCTCCATAGTTATTAATTAATTTCGATAATTGAATGCCGGTATTTAGCCCTAAGGTATGCTTTAGTCCAAAATCTTCAAAATCTATTATCCAAGACCATTTATCAGGTTGTACATAATTTAAATAATTTGTGCAATGGGCGACAATTCCGGCGGTATCATTGTATTTGGAAGCATTTGAAATTTTTGTATAAAAAATATGTCCGCCTTCTAAAGTATTACATACACGATTAAATGAATGCGCTGTGAAATCTTCACTACAGGTCAGACAAATTTGTTTCATTACGCCGATGTCTTTAACTTGCATATTTAGCATGTGCATATTTTGGCTTTGCATATTTAGCATGTGCATATTCTGGCTTTGCATATTTTGGCTTTGCATATTTTGGCTTTGCATATTCTGGCTCTGCATATTCTGGCTCTGCATATTCTGGCTCTGCGAACTCTCACCTTGCATTAATTAATACATATTTTCGATAAAATAAAAAATATTTATTAACGTATAAATATTTTTATTGTTTTTTTTATAATTTATTCCATATATAATTTATTTCATATATAATTTATTTCATATATAATTTATTCCTTCTTGCGGACAATCTTCTTCTTCACGACTGCTGCTTCTGCTGCTGCTGGGGCTGCTACTACAACGGGTGCTACTACAACTGGTGCTGGCGCTGCTACAACTGGCACAGGCGCTGCTACAACTGGTGCCGACACTTCTTCCTCTTCGGCATCGCTATCGTCTTCAATAACTAACCCGACTTCATTTGCTGCTGCTGCTGATGTAGCTGCGACCATCGCAGCCTTGGTATCCGGTGAGATTGAAATCAGACAACGCCCTTTCATCGACGGCTTAGGTTGAACAACTGCTTGAAATAAACGCCAAGTGACACCAAACGCCTTGTTGGCAAACCATAGACCACCGCATTGAATAATCGCGACAATATTAATGCCCTTGGGGATCAACTCAAGTGGTGATGCATCCGATTGTGCGTCCGGAAACAACATTGTACCAGCCGGATCGTAAATTTCACAATCAAATGGCTTGCCGTCATACTTGGGCAACTTAATTTTCAATGTAGGCGATTTGGTCATATCAGGCTCACCCGTATTAGGATCCTTGGAATATTTCAACATCGGTGTCCAAGCCGCATCGACTAATTCTGGTGTCATCTTTTTATTAAACCAAGCCATACAATTTTTCACGGCTTCAGCTTTAATATAGCGTTCTAATTCTTGAAAGTTAGCCAACAACACGTCGGTTTCGGGTGTGCTGAAATCCTTGCGAGGGAATTGCAAAGCCAAATCGTATGTTTCCTTGCCACTTTGCGGGTCCTTGAAACAGCTAGCACCCCATGTTAAAATAGGAACTTGCATATTCACATAGAGACCCTTCTTGCTCGGAATATAAATAATGTTGGCGCTCTTTCCGCCAGATTTATTTAATTTAGGTGCCATGATATTGATATCGCTGATCTTGAAGGTCATGCCGTTAGCAATGGAGGTTTCAGCGGATTGGTTGTTTGATGAACTCATTCTGTTTGTTTGTTAGATACTATATTCTATTAAAAAATGTTTAAATCAATTTTTTGCAAAAATATAAATATTTTTTATAATTATTTATAATAAGTATTTATATAACAAAGATGGGAAATGCGTCCGGAAAGGCAAACCCGTCCGGAAAAGCAAACCCGTCCGGAAAAGCAAACCAAACGCACCGGAAGCGTAAACATACACGACGAACTAAAAAGTATAGAAAAGGCGGCGGCAGTCCAAGTCCGCTTGGTAAGGGGTATACGCCCCCCCACGACGAAAGGGGCTCTGCCCTTTCAAACCCGACCGCAACTCCATCGTCGTTGAGTGGCGTAACCCCCAGACGGAAAACCAAAAAAATAAAAAAACAAAAACCTTTATTACCAAGTGTTTTAATACGTGAAGCGCTTAAATTAGGCACTCCGCCGATCAAAGGTAGCGCACCTACGCCTTCAAAAAAGATTAACCGGAATTTTAAAGTGACCGTGACCACCAGCTCTTCACCTAAGAAGAAAAGTATTTGAATAATTAATCCTACAAAAAATAGACAAAATAATAAATAAACGAATTATTTATTATTATAAAAGCCCTGTGGGGGACTTGAACCCTCGACCCTCAGATATCATTCGGAAAAATAAAAGTCTGATGCTCTACCGGCTGAGCTAACAAGGCGAATTTTATTTTTATTTATTAAATAGGCAATAGGCAATAGGCATAACAGATGCTTAGGCAACAACAACGTTGGTGACCGGGGCGGATTTGGCGAAGTGGGGGCTCATGTAGCGCTGGAGGTTGAAGTAGGTCAACTCATCACCGCTGGCGAGCTTCAAGAGGGAAGACAACTTGGTGTCGGCATTGATACGGCGACCGTTAGTCTTATCTTGGAGCGAATTGGCTCGGATGTAGGCGTTGATTTCGCGAGTGACTTCCGTTCGCGCCATCTCGGTGCCCTTATCCTTGCCCAAAAAAGATGCCAACTCATCACTGATGAGCGTAGGCTTCACAAAGCCGCTGGGGGAACGATTGCCCTTGCGGTCCTTGCGCTTGCGCTTCTGGCTCGCCTTGGCGGCGCTCTTAAGTTCGCGCGATGCCTTCTTCTCCAGCGTGCGGAATTCGGTCTTGATGGACGAAATCGCCGTGCTGAGCTGTTGGAGCTTGGACATGAAATCGGAAAAATCGGTGGACACGGAAGAGACGGAGACCGCGGCGGTTTCATCGGAAACAGGGGCAGCAACAACCGCCACCTCTTCAACGGAAGCAGCAACGACCGCCTTGGGCGCCTTAGCAGCCTTGGGGGTCTTGGCAGCCTTGGGCTCAGCAGCCTTCACTTCAACAGCGGCGGCAGGGGCGGCGGCAACAGCGGCAGCCTTAGGCGCCTTAGCAGCCTTGGGGGTAGCAGCGGGAGCAGCGGCGGGAGTAGTGGCAGTGGAAGTCTTAGTAGATTGTTTGGCGGGCATTCTATTTATATTCTACTATAATAAGATTTATTTAAGTGTTTTAACGCATTATAATATATTATATCGTGATGATAATAGATATGATAATAGATATGTTTTATATAAAATAAATTTAATTTTCCTAAATATACTTTATATAAAATTTAAAAACTAGGCTTTTCCAAATAGCGATGTTAACATACCCGTCAGGGCGGCTTCTGTTCCTTGTTTTTTAGGCTTAGGCGCTGGCTTAGGCTCCGGTTCGGGCTCCTCTTCCGTCTTGTTTCCGCTTGGATCCGTTCCACTTTTTTTCACCGAACTAACTGTTTCTTTAATTTCCAAACCTTCTCGCGTTCCTTTTTGAAAAGCTAAATAAGCCAGGGAACCAAGTAATACTGCTAATAAGCCTAAAATAACATATATATTTTTTTTACCCTTTATGGAAGACCGTTTTTTCATTATATATATATGGCATAATATATAGCATAATAAATAAGACCTAAACAACTGACTGATAAAGCCATGGTAAAGCCATAGCGGCTGCCGGACTAACCATGGTTAGGGCGCATAAAACATAATTAGCTCCCAAACAACGGCTATCGTGATTTAAGCCGGATCGCACTAGCATGTCCATGCTGCTTAAAGCAATCTCTCGCAACATTGGCACAGAGCAGCTGCGCATATCGCCGTAATACATAAGTCGAAACAGATTTCTATAATTCGGACAAATTTCAAGGCGCACATTTTCGCTTAAGTTTGCCCGATAGCTCCATATATCATTTAATTCTACCATAAACCGGATCAAGGAAGGTATATCCAAGGCGAGAAACCACTCAACACTTGTATAATTCCCCAAGTTATCAATATCGTTAAAGAGAGATATTATTCTTGATTCTATATTGACAATAGACGCTTGCTGCTGCGCTGGTTCTTCTTCAGTCATTGTTAAATGAATTGTATCGTTAAATAACCGGCTCATCCATATTATTTTCAACATATTTTTCTTAACTTCTTTCGGAAACGGATTGCGATTATATGGATTGGTAATTTTGTCATAGCCTTTATCAAATAAATTATAGATGGACATAATATCAAAGCCGTATATCATATTATCGGTATCTTTGAAGCTATAAAATTGCGAGTAAGGAATATCGGCAATATCGTCCATCGTAAAGAAGTCTGTTTCATTCACACATAATTTTCGATTAAATCGTGCCGGTCCCCGGATAGAATTATACCGCTTAAATAAATAGTTGCGCCACACTTTTTGAATAAAGACAGCCTTATCATAGAGCTTAAAATAGTTGTAGATTTTCAAAATAATATCCGCCTTTACGCTTACACCGCCTAATTTAATTTTATAATGCGCGACGATGTCTTTCAAATGCTTTATTGTATAGTTTTGTGATAAGATAATGCGATAATTCTCTCGGGTTGGCATAATAAACTCGTTATTTTTTTTGGGTTTTTTAAGGGAAGTCTGTATAGGTAGTATTACATTTTCATTTGACATTTACTTGTATTTATATGTTAATATAAAATGTTTTCATATTATTTACCTTTATTATTAATGACATTTATTAATAATGACATTTATTAATAATGACATTTATTAATAACATAAAATATTTATGGTATATATAATGAAACATCGCGTTGTTGCAAAGAAAAAAAATATGTATGTTCTTTTAGGGTTATTAGCTTTATTACTTGGGTCCCTGGCTTATTTGGGATCGCAAAGAGGCAGTCGTGAAGGAATGACAGCTGAAGAGAAGAAGAAGGCGAAGAAAGAAAAGAATGCGGCGAATAAAGAGAAGAATGCACCGGCGAATAAAGATAAGAAGGATACGGCAGCGAAGAAAGAGAAAAAGGATGCGAAGAAGGCTAAGCCGGCGCCAGCGAAGAATTAATCCTTAAATTATAATTTATATTGTATGAATGATCGACATGCGGGTTGTTTCGCCCAGCGCCTTTCT
>Ga0114974_10000828_pt1 | contig 25015 bp, 21 predicted proteins | sample S_130206_EF_Meta_FD_87318 | JGI IMG/M metagenome (GOLD analysis project Ga0114974, IMG submission 87318) | Freshwater microbial communities from Lake Simoncouche, Canada to study carbon cycling - S_130206_EF_MetaG | ecosystem: Environmental > Aquatic > Freshwater > Lake | place: Lake... | reverse complement strand
GGCGACGATGCCGCCGAGCGACTGCGCGACAAGGGCCGTCGGCTTGTCGATGCGTGCGGCGACGGCGCCAGCCAGGTCGTCGAAGCTGCTGGCCTCGACGATGGGGCCGCTGCCGCTGGCCCAGGGGTAGCGAAGGATATCGGCCGGGGCCACGCCAGCCAGGCGCGCCGCTACCGGCTCCCAGAAGGCGGCTTCGCCGCGGATACCGGGAAGGTAGATCACCTGTTCAGGTCGGCTCATGGTTCCATTGTATGGGGCGTGATATTTATACGCCAGTTGTGGCAACTTAACCTTGAATTACCACTCCAAGTCGTCATAATTGACCTATTACGAAGATCTCCAAGACCCTCACGGACGAAGCCCTGCTGCGTGAACTCGGTGCGCGCGTCGCGGCATTGCGGTTGGAACGCAACCTCACGCAGGCGGCGCTGGCGGCGGAGGCCGGCGTGTCGAAGCGCACGGTCGGACGGCTCGAGGCGGGCGAAGTGGCCACGCAGCTTTCAGGATTCGTGCGGGTCTGTCGCGCACTCGGCCTGCTCGAACGCTTCGAACTGCTGGTGCCGGAACCGCTGCCGAGCCCGCTGGCTCAGCTCGCGTCGCGCGGCAAGACCCGCAAGCGCGCGTCCAGGACAGCCACGACCACCGGGAAGGCGAGGGCCGCAGGGCGCGCAGCCTGGACCTGGGGTGACGACACATGACCGCCGAAGTCCGCCTCTGGGGGCGCACGATCGGGGCGACGACGTGGCAGACCGAGCGCGGTTTCGCGACGTTTCAATACGCCCCCGGCTTTGCCGCCAGCGGCATCGACGTATCACCAATCACCGCACCGCTCGGCGACCGCATCTACGCGTTTCCCGAACTTCCGTCCCGCAGCTTCCACGGCCTCCCTGGCCTTCTGGCGGACTCGCTTCCGGACACATTCGGTAGCGCGCTGATCGATGCGTGGCTCGCCACGGAAGGGCGCGCTCGTGACAGCTTCAACCCGGTCGAGCGCCTCTGCTACGTCGGCAGCCGCGGCATGGGGGCGCTGGAGTTCCTACCCGCACTCGGTCCGAAGCCTGGCCCAGCCACCCGGGTGTCGGTCGACGCGCTCGTCCGTCTCGCCTCGGACGTCCTCTCGAATCGGCAGAACCTGGCCACCAGCTTCAAGACCCCGGCACGCAAGAAGGCGCTCGCCGACATCCTGAAGGTCGGCACATCTGCCGGTGGTGCACGCGCCAAGGCCGTGATCGCCTTGAACCGCGAGACGAACGAAGTCCGGACCGGTCAGGCCGACGCCGATGAGGGCTTCGAGCACTGGCTGCTGAAGTTCGACGGTGTCGCGGGCAACAAGGACAAGGAACTGGACGATCCGAAGGGGTTTGGCGCCATCGAGTACGCCTACTCGCGCATGGCTCCTGATGCGGGCATCGAGATGGCCGAGTGCCGCCTGCTCGACGAGCACGGCCGCCGGCACTTCATGACGCGTCGCTTCGATCGGCCATCGGGCCGCCAGAAACTGCACATGCAGTCGCTCGCCGCCCTCGCCCACTTCGACTTCAACCAGGCGGGCGCCTACTCGTACGAGCAGGCCTTCATGGTGATTCGTCAGCTCGGACTCGGCGCCAGCACCGCGGACCAGATGTTCCGACGCATGCTCTTCAACATCGTCGCGCGCAACCAGGACGACCACGTGAAGAACATCGCGTTCCTGATGGACAAGTCAGGTCAGTGGTCGCTCGCACCGGCATTCGATGTGACCTACAGCTACAACCCGTCAGGTGCCTGGACCGCCACGCACCAGATGACGGTGAACGGCAAGCGCGACGGCTTCACCATGGCCGATGTCCGTGCGGCTGGTAAGGCCGCCGGACTCAAGCCACGCCAGGTCGCAAGTGCGGCTGACGACGTGCGTGCGGCGGTGAAGCACTGGCCGGCGTGTGCGGCTGACGCCGGCGTGCCCGCGAAAGTGGCCGGTCAGATTGCGCGCGCGCACCGCCTGTCGATCCCGTCGCGATAGACGGCGCGAACGCCGCGACGCGCCTCTACGATGCGCGCTACTTCCCTGCACGCCTCGGGTGCCCGCGAACGGGCTACGATGCAGCTATGCCTTCTGTCATCCGCGCCGGCTCGATGTTCGCACTGGCCATCAGCCTTGCCTCCAGCGCGTTCGCGCAGCACTCCGCCATGCCTGCCGGCATGACGCACGAACAGCACATGGCGCAGATGAAGAAGGAGGCCGAGCTGAAGGCGCATGGCAACGTCGCCATGGGGTTCGACCAGGACAAGACGACGCACCACTTCACGATGAGCGCAGACGGGGGTGCGATCGAGGTGTCGGCGAACGACGCCGCGGATACGGTGAGCATCCAGCAGGTGCGCAGCCATCTGCAGGAGACCGCTGCGGCGTTTGCGCAGGGCGACTTCGGGAAACCGCTCGCCACCCACAGTGAGCTGCCGCCGGGCGCGCCGGTGATGCAGCGGCTGAAGGCGGCCATCAGCTTTCGCTACGCCGACATGCCGCGCGGCGGCACCGTTCGCATTGCGACGACCAACCCCGAGGCGCTGGCCGCCGTGCAGGAGTTCCTGACGTATCAGGTGACGGAACACCAGACCGGCGATCCGGTCGATGCCCCGCGGCGCTAGGCGTCAGCGCTGGGGTGTGGCCGCGACGCCGAAGAGGGCACGCGTCAGGTCGCGCTTCAACGCCTCGTCCTTCAGCTCGTCTACCTCCTGCTTCGCCGTCTGGTAGGCGTGCTCCGGTGTGTCCTGCTGCAGGTCGCGCGGGTTCATTCCCAGCGTGAGGAGCGCCGAGCCGAACTCCGACTGCACGTCCTCGCCGTTCGCAACCAACTGCTCGTGGAAGTAGGCGGTGACGCTGTTCGCGGCGGCAATATCCGGCGCGGCGGACGCGGACGCTGAGGACGAAGCCGCTGGCGTCGACGTGCCGGAGTCAGTACCGCATGCCACGCACGCAACCAGCAGCACGACCGGCAGGCAGCGCGTCAGTTGAGGAACGGCGACGGTCGACCGGCAGCGCAACAGGACTCGAGTCACAGCTATCGATTGTAGTGTGCGTTCAGGCTGTGGTCGACGGCGCCTCGGGACCGAACTCGCCTCAGACCTCGACTGCAGACTTCAGATTCGAGATTGGAGATCAGAGATTGGAGATTCCGCTGGGGTCAGCGCAGCGGCGTCCCGGTGTACTCGCGGAGCGACTCGAGCAGTTCGTCCTGGAAGCGGGTCTCAGCAACGGATCGGTGCGGCCGCCGTCGCGCCTGGTGAAACCAGTAGCCGCCGCTCGTCAGGGCCTCGGCCTCCTCGCTCGTTGCGAGCCACTCCTGTGTGAGGTGACCGAGGCGCAGGTCGTCCGGGGCACCAGCGCCTCCCATCTTCGTCGGCACCCATCCCGGGTCGACTGCGTTGCTCGCCACCTCGGGCCACAGCCGCGCCACTGCGGTGGCAAGGGTCGTGACGAACAGCTTCGAATCGGAGTAGCTGGCGGCCGACGTGCGGCCGCTCCAGTCCACGCCGTGCACCGTGGGCCGTCCCCCGCTGTGCATGCCGCTGCTGATGTAGATCAACCGCTGTGGCCGCTGGATGAGCGCGGTCAGCAGGTACGGCGCGACGACGTTCACCGGCAGCAGCGTCGGTCCCGTCAGGACGGCCGCGTTGTGGATCACCGCATCGGGAACGCCGATGGCATTGACCTGTCTCGCCACGTCGCGCACCTGCGCGGTGTCAGCCAGATCGCCGACGACGCCTGTTGCTCCACGGTCCAGCAGCGCGCGGACGGCTTCGAGGCGGTCGCGACTCCGCGCATGCACGATCACGTCGTGGCCGCTCGCCAGCAGCCTATCCGCAGCTGCTCGGCCAAGTCCGTCTGCCGATCCCGTGATGAAGATACGCGCCACTGTCGTCAATCACGTGTGGGCGCGTCGTAGGCGACGAAGCGGGGCAGGAGCAGGCCGCAGAGGACGACGCCGGCGATGCAGAGCGCGCCGCCGGAGACGACTGAGGTGCGAACGCTCGTGAGCGTGGCGACCAGGCCCGCCTCGAGATGGCCCAGCAGTGGACCGCTCGAGTAGCTCACCATTTCGATGCTGGCCAACCGCCCCCTGAATGCATCAGGAATGGTCTGGTTCCACATCGTCATCCTGAACATCCCGCTCATGCCGTCCGCGCCGCCGGCGACGACCAGCCACACAAGTGCCGAACCAATCGAATGGCTGAAGCCGAAGCCGACAATCGCGATGCCCCAGATCGCGGCGGCCGTGAGCACGCCGAGTCCGTGGCGGGTCACGCGCAAGGTCCATCGGCTCGTGAGGCTTGCGACGAGTGCACCGACGGCCGGCGCCGCGTAGAGCCATCCGAGTACGGCCGGCCCGCCAAGGGTGCTGGACATGGCAGGGAAGAGTGCGAGCGGCATGCCGAACACCATGGCGACGAAGTCGACCACGTAGGTGCCGACGAGTTCCTGCCGGCTGCGCGCATAGCGGAGACCCTCCATCACCGCCGCGACGCTCGGGTTCTCGACATCGTCGGCCGGCGGCACCCGGCGGATCTGCCAGAGACAGATGAGGGAGATGCCATACGACGCGGCATCGACGAGGTAGGCCGACCGCAGTCCGCCGGCGGCGATGAGGACGCCGCCGAGGGCTGGTCCGGCAATCATCGCCAGGCTCCCGACGAGCGTGCGCAGCGCCGCCACCGCCGGTATGTCCTCCGACGGCACGAGCCGGGGGACCAGCGCTTCCATCGATGGACGCTGCAGCGCGCCGACGGCGGCCATCCACCCGGCAAGGACATACAGCAATCCAGTAGACGACTGCGAGACGGCAAGCATCGCCAGTGCGAGGCTGCCGGCGGTCAGACCCAGGTCGGTCAGCAGGCTGACGCGACGGCGATCGACCGAGTCGGCTAGCGCGCCGCCAAGGAACGCCACCGCGAGCAGTGGTCCCAATTCGGCTGCGCCGAGCAGGCCCACGGAGAGTGACGACCCGGTGAGCGCGTACATGTGGTACGGCAGCGCCACATACGTGACCATTGTGCCGAGGCTCGACACCGCCTGCGCGATGAAGAGCAGGCGGTAGTCGCGATGGCGCAGCGGTGACAGGTTCATGTGGCTGGTGAGGATTCTAGTGAATCCAGCGCCGAGCGGCGATTCGAGAGTCCTCGAGCGGTTTCGAGATCGGCGTAGTGTCCGCCTTTAGGCGGACCCCAGACAGTCCGGATAACGCCGGACACTACGTACTACACCGAAACCGAAACGGCTCTAGGGGTCGAGCCGCAGATCGTTATCAGACTGGGGCGAGCGGAGTGACGCGATTCGACCACGAACGTGTCGATGTCAACGACCGAGAGCTTCTGCAGGACCTCGCTGCCCTGCAGGCCGCGACTGAAATCACAGGTGGCGAACGGCGCTGTGAACAGGGACACGACGAGCAGGAACAGGCCGACCGCCGTGATGCGGTTGAGCCTTCCCCCTGAACAGCGAATCAATCGTGTGAAGGAGCGGGCGTGCGACCCGCGGCTGGCCGCACGCCCAATCCGGGTGAACCTGTCCTACCTGTGCGTCGGAGCGCCGGTGCCATGGTGAATGACGTATTCCGGATACGCCACCATGCCGTGCTCGTGCAGGTCGAGACCCTCGAGTTCGCCTTCGCGCGATACGCGGAGGGTGCCAGTGGCCTTGACGCTGTACATCAGCACCACCGAGGCCGCGAGGGTCGTCAGCACGACCGCGCCGCTGCCGATGACCTGCGAGACCAACTGCGAGGTGCCGCCGCCGTAGAGCAGGCCCTTGATGAACGTCGTGTCCATGCCCATGGGCGTCGGCAGACCGTACTGACCTGTCGCGAACAGGCCAAGCGAGATCGTGCCCCAGATGCCACACACCAGGTGGACCGGCACCGCGCCGATCGGGTCGTCGATCCGCAGGTACTCAAGGGTGTCCATCGCAAGGATGACCAGCACGCCGGCAACGATGCCGATGAAGAACGCGCCGGTCGGACTCACCCAGTAGCAGGGTGCGGTGATCGCCACGAGGCCAGCGAGGAAGCCGTTGGTGGTGAGGCCGAGATCCCATTTCTTCACACGGGCATAGGCCCAGAAGAGCGAGGTCAAGCCGCCGGTGCAGGCGGCCATCGTGGTGTTGAACGACACGCGCGCGACGCCCTGCATGTCCATCGCGGACAGCGTGCTGCCCGGGTTGAACCCGTACCAGCCGAACCACAGGATCAGGCCGCCAACCGCACCGAGGATGATGTTGTGCGGCATTGGGGGGCCGCCACCGTCGCGCAGGAACACGCGGCCGAGGCGCGGACCAAGCGCGATCGCACCGATGAGGGAGACGGCGCCGCCGATGCTGTGCACGACCGTCGACCCCGCGAAGTCGCGGAACGGCACGGCCATCGTCACGAGCCAGCCGTCCGGACCCCAGGCCCAGTGGCCGATGATCGGGTAGATGAAGCCGGTGACCCCGATGCTGTAGAGGATGTCGCCGATGAATCCGCAGCGGCCAACCATTGCGCCGGAGGTGATCGTCGAGCAGGTGTCGGCGAAGGCGAACTGGAAGACCCAGAAGGCGAGCAGCGGGATACCGGTGCTGCCGTAGGTGTCGGGCAGGCCATTGAGGAACCAGCCGGTCTGGCCGATGAAGCCGTTGCCAGGCTCGAACATGAACGCGAAGCCCCAGGCCCAGAACGTGATGCCGCAGATGCAGGTGTCGACGATGCCCTCGACGAGGATGTTGATCGACTCACGCGAGCGGGCGAAGCCAGCTTCGAGCATCACGAAGCCGACCTGCATGCAGAAGACGAGGAACGCGGCGAGCAGCACCCACATCGTGTTGATGGCGTTGATTTCAGGCGTCGGGTCGCCGTCCGCCGCGTGCAGCACGGACGGCAGGAACGCACGCATCGCAGTGAGCAGCAGCACCAGGCCGATGGCCTTGCCTCCGGCAAGCGCGAGTACGTTGGCTCGCATGTCAGGATCCGTGAACGCAGATACAACTCGGCCGTACAGCCGTGACGTGCCCATGAAGACTCCTTCGGAAATGTGCGCAGATGGAGACGGCGACGCCCGGTCGATAGGTGATCGGTCGGCGCAGCGGTCGTGAGAACAGCACCCGGACGGGAGAAGGTGCGGGGTTACAAGCGGAGCGCGAAGAGCGGACGATCAGGCCGCTGTTCGGACGCGTCGGGCCGGGCCACGACCCCTGACGCCAGCTCCGTCGTCAGCGTGCCGTGTCCCGGCGACAGCCAGCAGTTGTCGGAGTCGAGCGTCTTCTCGCCCCCGTGCACGCCAGACAGGCTGGTGTGCACATCGATATCAGCGGTATCGAAGGTCGAGAACGGCGCGGTGAACGGCGACGCGACGAGCAGCAACAGCACGAACGCCACAGCCCGATAGGACTGAGACCAGCGTCGACCGATGGTGCGAGCAGCGATATTCACGGCTGTGCCGTGTAGTTACAAGCTCCGGGCCAGCTCGAGTGTCGCGAGTGTGCATGATTTCCTTAACGATCGGGCGAGGCTGCCTTGCAATCTCCAGACATAAATGTCTGAAACGTATCGAAGCGCCAACATTGTCGTGGGGTTGTCCGTCGTGCCGGCCGCCTCGCCAGAGCGCTCGGATTCATGTTGCTGTGCCGGACATGGGCAAGCCGAGGTCGCTCGCGTACGGCGATTGTCGCGATCGATCGCGTCGCCACAGTTTTGTAGGGATTGCTTCACACAGACCCGCCCTGCGGCTGCTGCCGCATCAGCCGCAGGGCGCGAGATTGCGGGCCGGAGCGGGAGCTAGTGGTGGAGCGGCAGAGGAAGAACGGCGTGCCAGACGAACCAGGCGCCCATCACCAGCACGAACAACTGCGCGAGCCGGTTGAGCAGCACCCTGCGGCGCACCACGAGTGCGTCGGCCAGCGAGATGCCAAGCAGGGCTGGCGCCGTGCCGAGTCCGAAGAGCACGAGTCCCGCGGCCCCGGTCAGCGCGTGGCCAGTGGCCATCGCCGCAACCACCGCCGAGTAGATCAGCCCGCACGGCAGCAGGCCAAGCACGAGACCAAGCGCGTACGGGTGCCCGGGCATCCGTCGTCCGAGCGTGGAGGTGAGCGTGGCGGCGTATCCACCTGTCCCTCCTCCGGCGGACGAGAGGGAGAGCAGGCTGGCGAGTCCGGTGATGACCAGCGCACAGCCGGCGATGAGGGCTGCCGCGCGCTGCAGGCCGACGAGCGCACCTGCCATTTGCAGCGCGCTGCCGAGCGCGCCGCCGAGCGCGCCGAGCAAGCCATAGGTGGTGAGCCGCCCGGCGTGATACCACGCCTGGGCGACCCACGGGATGTGCGCGCCGGCCGGGAGTCCGTACCGGCGCGACACCATGAAGACGAACGGGGTGCACATGCCCACGCAGTGCGCCGCACTGCCGAGCAGGCCAAGCGTGAGGAACGCCACCAGATCGAGGTGGGTGCCCGCCGCCATCGCCGCCGTGTGCACGTGCTGATGCATCAGTGTTCTACGAGTGGTAGTGCAGGCACTCGGCGAGTCCGGGATCCTTGAGCGGCACCGGGTTGTGCCGCTGCAGCGCCCAGCCGAACACCAGCGTGAAGAGCCCGATGAAGCCGACCGTGCCGGCCAGTTCGACGACCGGGATATGCGCGTGCGCCGCGTCGGCGCCGTGGCCGAGTGCCGGCGCCACCATCAGGAACAGCTCCCAGAACTGCGCGAACAGCACCAGCACCGCCACCGGAATCAGGCGCGACGCCTTGCGCTTCGCGTCACGCGGCAGCATCAGCACGAACGGCACCACGAACTTCAGCAGCGGCAGCGCCACCATGTACGGCATCCAGCCGTTGTCGGTGCGGCGCAGGAAGTAGGTCGTCTCCTCCGGCAGATTCGCGTACCAGATGAGCATGAACTGACAGAAGTAGATGTAGGCCCAGAAGCCGGTCCACGCGAACAGCATTTTGCCGATGTTGTGCAGGTGGTTCTCGTTGAGGAACCCCTTCAGCGCACCCGCGCTGACCAGCAGCGCCGCCACGAGGGTGACGAACGCCGTGCCGGTCTGTGACACATCGGTGAACACCAGCACCGCGAACATGGTCGAGAACCAGTGCGCGTCGAGCGACAGCAGGAAGTAGAAGCTCACGATGCTGAAGGTGATGGCGAAGACCACCAGGAATAGCGCCGACATCGCGCGGTTCGAGCGGGTGGCGCGCATGCCGCCTTCCTCGTCCTGCCGGCGCGACGCGCCGACGATGAGCGCCGCGAAGGCGGCCCAGAGCAGGATGCTGACGACGCCGAAGATGGTGAACATCTGCAGGTTGAGGAATGGCGCCTTGTGCGTCAGCACCGCGTCGGCCTGCACGACATCGATGTGCGCCCACTGGTAGAGCGAGCCGGCGCCGAGCAGCACCGCCATCGCGAGCGCGCCACCAGGCAGCAGCCACGCCGTCATGGCCTCAGGCACGCGACGCATGCTGACCGACCAGGTGCCGCCGGCCAGGTTGAGGATGGCGATCCACGCCAGCCCGAACACGCCAAGGCCGAGCGCAAAGAAGACGCCGATGAGATACGTGCTCCAGGCCAGCGCCAGCTCGCCGCTGGCGAACGCCCAGCCGAGCGCTCCGGCACCGACCACGACCGCGGCTCCCGCCAGCCCCTTCACCGAGGACGGCAAGCCGATCCGGGCCGGTGCCGCAGGCAGCGTGTACACATGCGCGCTCATGACCGGCCTCCTGCCGTTGCAGCCGCAGCCGGCGCGACGGCGGGAGCCACGGGTTCTTCCGATTGCATCTGCCTGATGTAGTGCACCACCGACCAGATGTCGCGCGTATCGAGCTGGCGCGCATGGCTCGGCATCGACCCCTGACCGCGCATCGGCCGGTGGAAGATCTCGCCGTCTGGCCAGTCGCGGACGCGCTGCGTCATCAGGCTCGGCGGCTTTGGGAACAGCAGCGTCAGCGTGCCGTTGCCAGCGCCACGCGGGCCGTGGCAGGTGATGCAGACGTTCTCGAAGACGAACTTGCCGTGCGCCAGTACTTCTGGCGAATGCGGCAGCGGGTTGATCAGCGCGAGGCCGGCCTCCGTGGCCTGCGCCTGCGTGAACGGATACGGTGTCTCGTCGATCGCCACCGAACCGACCGGTGCTTCCATCATGCCGGTGGCGCGCGACCCGAAGATGTCTGACCGCTGCGGCTTCAGCTTGGGCTGGTCCGCCATGTCGAGGAAGTTGCCCTCGACGTGCGGCGCGCGTCCGGCTGGCAGGCCGAGATCGCAGGCGGTGGTCGAGAGGACGAGCGGCGCGGTGACCAACAGGGCCGCGGACAGGCCTCCGACGCGTATCCGCAACGTTCGCGCCGTGATGAACGCGTTATGCATTGGCGCCTCCCTCCACGTTGACCAACCGCACCGCGTCGGCACCGAGCGAGCGGACGAACAGTTGCACCGCATCGGCCTGCCACTTCGGGTCGGTGGCCGAAATCCAGAGGACGAAGCGGTCGAGCGTGGCGCCGGTCGTCACCTGCATCGGCGGCGGCTGCGGCACCGAATCCTTCTTGCCGGCGATGATGGCGATGATGGCGCTGCCGATGGCCGAGCACAGCACCATCAGCTCGAAGGTGATGGGGATGAACGACGGCCAGGCCGCGTGCGGTTTACCGCCAAAGTTCATCGGCCAGTCATAGACCATCACGTAGTTCTGGAACGCCTGCGCGAACAGGATCCCGAAGAGCGCCAGGCCGAGCGTGGCCCACGGAATCCACGATCGCGTCTGGCCCATCGCGTCTTCCATGCCGTGAACCGGGAACGGAGTCAGCATGTCGAACTGCGTCCAGCCTGCTTCGCGCACGCGCTGCGCCGCGGCCAGCGCGTCGCTGGGCAGGTAGAACTCACCGAGCACGCCGGTGGTCGATGTCGGCATCATGACGTCACACTCCCTGCACAGTGACCGGGTTCGTGGCCGGCCGCGGCACGCCGCGCGCGACCTGGGGGTCCATCACGCCCTTCACCTCCGACATCGCCACGACCGGCAGGACGCGGACGAACAGGAGGAACAGCGTGAAGAACAGGCCGAACGACCCCAGCAGAATCGAGTAGTCCCAGAAGGTGAGCGAGTACATCCCCCACGACGAGGGCAGGTAGTCGCGGTGCAGCGACGTCACGACGATGACGAAGCGCTCGAACCACATGCCGACGTTCACGAGGATCGACACGACGAAGAGCACCAGCGTGTTGCGGCGGAGCGCCTTCACCCAGAACAGCTGCGGAATGATCGCGTTGCAGGTGAACATGATCGCGTAGGCCCAGCCGTAGGGGCCGAACGCGCGGTTCTTGAACACGAACCCTTCCCACGCGCTGCCCGAGTACCACGCCATGAAGAACTCGGTGATGTAGGCGAAGCCGACCAGCATGCCAGTGAGCATGATGATCTTCGCCATGTTCTCCATGTGGTTCAGGGTGATGTAGTGCTTCATCCCGAAGTAGCCGCGCATAAAGGTCATCAGCGTGATGACCATGGCGAAACCCGAGAAGATGGCGCCGATGACGAAGTAGGGCGGGAAGATCGTGGCGTGCCAGCCCGGAATCACCGATGTTGCGAAGTCGAACGACACGATGGTGTGCACCGAGAACACCAGCGGGGTCGCCAGCGCGGCCAGCACCATGTAGGCCGACTCGTAGTGGCGCCACGCGCGCTGCGAGCCGGTCCAGCCGAAGCTCATCGCGTTGTAGAGCGCCTTGCGCCACGGATGCGTCGCACGGTCGCGCAGCGTCGCCAGGTCGGGCAGCAGGCCCAGATACCAGAAGGTGAGCGACACCAGGCCGTAGGTGGAGATGGCGAAGATGTCCCACGCCAGCGGCGAGTTGAAGTTCACCCACAGCGGGCCGCGGGCATTCGGATAGGGGATGAGCCAGTAGGCATACCAGGCGCGTCCGAGGTGGATGACCGGGAAGATGCCGGCGCAGCACACCGCGAAGAGCGTCATCGCCTCAGCCGCCCGGTTGATGCCGGTGCGCCACTGCTGGCGGAACAGGTAGAGCACCGCCGAGATCAGCGTGCCGGCGTGGCCGATGCCGATCCAGAACACGAAGTTGACGATGAACGAGCCCCAGCTCACTGGCTGATTCACGCCGGCGATGCCCATGCCGGTGTAGAAGAGCGTGATGAGCGAGAAGACCAGCAGCCCGAGCAGCGCCAGCGCCACGCTGAACGCCGCCCACCAGCGCTTGGTCGGGAACTGCTCGGCCGGCATGCAGATGTCGGTGTCGACATCCGCCCACTTCTTGTTGCCGGTCACGAGCGGCTCGGCCACTTCCACGTCGCCGCCGTACGGCCCCGCGCCGGCCAGGACGATCGGACGGCCCGTGAGCTGGCTGTCGTCCATGACCGTGGCGTACGGACTCACCTCATGCCTTGTCATTGCGCACCTTCGTCAGGTAGGAGATCGCCGGCTTCACGCCGACCGAGTCGAGCAGTCGCATCGCGCGCGGGCTGGCGGCCTGCGCGGCGACACGCGAACCCTGCGCGTGGAGATTGCCGAACGTGATGGCTTGCGACGGGCACGCTTCCATGCACGCCGGCACCACCGCATCGTCGGGCAGCGAGTCGGGGTCGGCGCCGTTGCGGATGGCCTCGGCGCGCGCCAGCCGGATGCGCTGCACGCAGAACGAACACTTCTCCATGACGCCGCGGCTGCGCACCGTCACTTCGGGGTTGTTCTTCATCTGCATCGGCGGCCGGGTGTTCAGCTCGGCGTTGTGCGCGATGCGCGGCTCGAGCCAGCGGAAGAACGTGCTGTCCTGGCGCTTGCTCATCTCCCAGTAGTTGAAGCGGCGCACCTTGAACGGGCAGTTGTTCGCGCAGTAGCGGGTGCCGACGCAGCGGTTATAGATCTGCTCGTTGAGGCCGTCCTCGCTGTGCATCGTCGCCGAGAACGGGCAGACGCTTTCGCACGGGGCGTTCTCGCAGTGCTGGCAGAGCATCGGCTCGAACAGCGTGTGCGGTTCCTCCACCACCTCGAGCGGGCCGTCCCAGACCTCCGCGCCCCAGCCGCCTTCCTTCTCGGGCGCGTCGTAGTAGCGGTCGATGCGCATCCACGCCATCGGACGTCCGTCGAGCATGCCGTGCCGGCCGACCACCGGGATGTTGTTCTCGGCCTGGCAGCCGACCACGCACTTGGCGCAGCCGGTGCACGTGCTGAGGTCGATGGCCATGGCCCAGCGCGCCTTTGCGTACTGGTGTTCGGGCCACGCCGATGGACCTCCTTCAATCTGCTCGGTGCCCGCGGCCGCATTCGCCTCGAACGCCGTGAGGGTCGTGGCCGGCACGAGCGGGCGCGCCTCGCGGTCGAGCACTTCCGACCCCTGGCCGATGGCGAGCCGTTCGTGGCCGTCGACGCGACGCAGCGTCACCGGGAAGCCGGCGGCGACGAGCAGGCCGTTCGCGCGCTGGCGCAGCGGGAAGACGTTCTGGCCGATGTGCGCGCCCACCGGACCGCAGCCGGTGCGGCCGAGGCCGAGCGGCAGCGCGACCTGGTCGTGGTGCATGCCGGCGTGGCGGTAGGCCGGCGCGACGATCGTCGCGTGGCCCGCGTCCACTTCAACGAGGTCGCCGTTGGTGAGTTGCATCGCATCGAAGCGACGCGGCGCAATGGAGAGCGCGCCGCCCCACGTGATGCGTGTCACCGGATCGGGCAGTTCGTGCAGCCAGCCGTTGTTGCCATGACGGCCGTCGGCGAGCGCCAGGTGCGGATAGAGCTGCAGTTCCACCGAATCCTTCGCGGCCGGCGGAGTCGCCGGCGCGAGGAGTGCCAGCACACCGGCGTCAAATGCCCGAGGGGTCGCCTCGCGTGCGGCCGGGCGCCACGCGCCTGCACGCAGCACCTCGTTCCAGGTCAGATCGAACCCCGGCGACGCCGGATCGGCGCCGAGGCGTGAGGCCCACGCCGCACGCAGGTAGTGCCACGCGAGGCTGGTGCTCGGCAGATGCTCGGCTGTCCCGACAGGCGGCGCCGGCAACGGCTTCGTTGCGGTGGCGACGGCGGCGGCTGATGCCGGATCCCCGAGCGCCGCGGCCCAATCGACCAGCAGGTCCAGCGCGCCGCGCGTGTTGCCGAGCGGCAGGATGACCGGCTGCTGCAGGGCCGCCGCACCGCCGGGGAGCTCGGCGTCGCCCCAGCTTTCGAACGGATGGCTGACCGGTGCGAGCACGTCGGCGAGCGCGCCGGTTTCATCGACCCGGTCGTTCAGCGACACGATGAACGGCACCTTCGCGAGCGCGTCGGCGAACGGCGTTCCAGCGGGTGCGTCGTACACCGGGTTCGCGCCAGCCACGATGAGCATCTCCACCGTGCCGGCACGCAGGTCGTCGGCCAGTGCGGCGAGCGCGTCGGCGCCGCTCGCATCGAGCACAGCGGCTGCGCTGTCGTCGAACAGCCCGGCCTCGAAGGCGCCGAGCGTGACGTTGAGGACGAGAGCCGCGGTCTCCAGTGCGACGCCCGATGCCGTGGTGCTCGCCGAGCCGCCGGCGATGACCAGCGCGTGTCCCGCCGCGCGCGCCATCTCAGACGCGAGTCCCTTCAGCGAGTCGGTTGGCACACCGGTCGACTCGGCCACGGCGTCGATGGCATACGGCGCCAGCGCCTGTGCTGCCGCGGCATCACCCGCCAGCGGTCCGAGGTGGCGGACGACCACCAGCTCGTGAGCCAGTGCGCACGCCACGCTCGCGAGCTGCGAGTCGCGGACGCGAATGCGCGCGTCGGCGTTGGCGCCGGTCAGCGACAGTCGCCCTTCGAGCTGGATGAAGCGGCTCATCGGCCGCTTGTCCGCCGCGTCCGGCGAGCGCCGGGCTGCAAACTCGCGCTCGAGTCCGTGGCTGGTGTCGTCGAGGAATTCGGCGCCGAGTCCGACGATGAGGTCGGCGTCGGCCAGTGTCGGCCGCGCCACCTCAGGGCGTCCGAAGGCGCGCGACCACGCTGTGCTGGTGGCACCTGGCGCGATCGGGGTCCAGACGACGTGCCGCAGGCCACTGCGCGCGGTCAGCGCGGCGATCACCGAGGCTAGCGCGGGGCTGTGCACCGGGCCGGTCAGCAGGACGCTCTTCGCGCCAGACGACTGTAGCCGCGACACCACATCGGCGGAGACCGAATTCCAGGGGAGTGCTGTCGCCGTGTCCGGGCGCCGTCGCAGCGACAGCGGACCCTGCGCGCGGTCCGGATCGTAGAGGTCGAGCAGGGCTGCCTGATGGCGCACGGTCATGCCGCGTCCGCTGGTCTCTCTGGCGCGAGGCGCCACGAGAATGGGACGCCCTTCTCGCGTGCGGACGAGCACCGGCGTGCCCTCGATCACGGTGTGGAAATACCGCGCCTGACCCATGCCGTCGACGAGGTTCTCGGGCATGTCGTGGAACGGCACGGAGGTCTCGGGCGGCATCTGGCAGGCGGTGCTGGCCAGGGCAGCCGCAGCCGCGGCGACGCTCGACAGGCGGAGGAACTCGCGCCGTTCGATCCGGACTTCCGTCGGCGCTGTCGGTTCGTGTGCACTCATACTTGTTCCCCTACCGGTGACAGGCGACGCAATCGGTCGAGGCGCGCATCGTCGGTTGACGGTGGCAGTCCAGACACCACTGCATGTTGAAGTTCTGCTGCACCGAGACGATCTCCATCTGGTCCACCTTGCCGTGACAGGTCTGGCAGGGCGGCATCGCCTTACCCTGCTCGTCCACGACCGGCAGCTTCGGCTCGCCCTTCTCGTTCTTCGCGTTCAGGTGCGCGGAGTGGTCGAAGTAGACGAAGTCGGGAAGGTCGTGCACCTTCACCCACGGGATCGGTTCGCCGCGGTCCCAGTACTCCTTCATCTTCAGCACCCATTCCCTGTTCAGCCCGATGGTTGAGTGGCAGTTCATGCACACGGCCGTCGACGGCAGCGTCGAGTGCCGCCCCTTGTAGGGCATGGTGTGGCAATAGAGGCATGGGACGCCGAACCCGCCGACGTTGACGTGCTCGCCCTTGTCGTTCACCTGCATCACCGGTGCGCCGGCCATGCGTCTGTGCGAGAACGCAATGGGCTGGCGTGGTGCGTACCCCTTGCGCACGTTGCTGAATGCGTAGCCGAGCCCCGCCATCACGACCAGCACGATGACGGCGACGGCGACACGGACGCGGCGGCTCCTGCCGGTCATTCGCGAACTCCCCTTGTAGATGCGGACGGTGTCGGCGACGGCGCGACGCCAACCGGCGCGTCATCGTCGAAGAGCATGCGGACTGCCGGCGTATCGAGGTCGTCGAACTGGCCGCTCCGCGCGGCCCAGACGAATGCCCCGACAGCGGTCGCTGCGATCAGCAGCGCGAGCGGTAACAGGACGAAGATGGTCTCCAACTCACGCTCCCAGGGGATCGCGCACCGAGCGGGTCGCGACGCGGCCGGCCGGACGGATGAATGTCCGGCTGAACGACGACGACAGCACGACGATGAGTGACGAGAGGGGCATCAGCACGGCCGCGAGAAGCGGACCGACGAACCCCGCGAGCGCCAGCGACGAGGCGCAGATGTTGTAGATGAGGGAGAACGAGATGTTGCGGCGGATGACGCCGCGCAGGCGGCGCGCGCCGTCCAAGATGTCGAGCAGCGGTCGCACACCTTCGCGCGTCAGCACGATGTCCGAGGCGACGATCGAGGCGCCCATGCCGCCCTGCACCGCCACGCCGACATCGGCCAGTGCCAGCGCTGCGGCGTCGTTGACGCCGTCGCCCACCATCACAATCGAGCCAGGTCCTTTGCGTGCTGACACGAGGCCGGCGACCAGGTCGCGCTTGGCTTCCGGCGTCAGGCCACCGCGGGCGTCGGCGGCAGGCAACCCGAGTTCGGCACCGATGCGCGCCACCACGCCCGGGTGATCGCCGGAGGCGATCAGCACGTGCACGCCGCGGCTGCGCAGGCGGCGCACCGTGTCATACGCATCGGGACGAAGGGCGTCGCCGATGCCGGCCACGCCGGCCACGTGGCCATCCATCGCCACGAACACCGGGCTGAGGCCGTCGGCCAGCATCGCCTCGCCGGCCGCATCGCAGTCCGCGTCAGGCGTGACGCCGGCCGCATCCATGTAGGCGCGGCTGCCGACACGAACGAGGTGTCCGTCGAGCCGGCCCGAGATGCCGAGCCCGGCCACTTCTTCCACGTTGTCGACGTGCCGGACGAGGTGCAGCGCGGTGCGCGCCCCATGCTGGAACGCCCGCGCGACGCGGTGCGCCGACTGGGCTTCGAGCGCGCGCGCCAGGTCGCGGGCGAGGTCGCGGCCGTGCCAGCGAGCTACCGCAGCGTGCCCTTCGGTAAGCGTGCCGGTCTTGTCGAGGATCACCATCTGGACGTGCTGGAGCCGGTCGATGGCGTCGGGGTTCTTGATGAAGATGCCGGAGCGGGCGGCACGCATCAGCGACACCGACATGGCGAGTGGCACCGACAGGCCGAGCGCGCACGGGCACGACACCACGAGCAGCGCGACAACCCGCGTGATGCCGATGTCGAGGCTGTGCTGCCACCAGGCGACGGCGACGGCGGCCACCGACACAGCGAGCAGCGTCTTGACGAAGCGTCGTGCCAGCGCATCGGTTCGCTGGAGCAGCGCCGGCTTCTGCGCCAGCGCCTCCTGGACCAGCGCGAGCAACGCGCCGACGCGTGTGCCTGCACCGGCCGCGTCGACCCGCACGAGCAGGCGGGCACTGAGGTTCGTGGCGCCGGCATGCACGAGGTCGCCGGCGTTCACCGGCACCGGCACCGATTCGCCCGTGATGATGGCGTTGTCGAGCGACGACTGGCCCGTCAGCACGACGCCGTCCACCGGCACCAGTTCACCGCAGCGCACTTCGACACGGTCGCCCGGCGTCAACGCGGTGAGCGGTACTTCGACCGACACGGCATCCGGTCCGTCCCCTTCGATCCGCCGCGCGAACTCGAGGAAGGCGACGCCGCGCAGGCTGTCGGCCCGCTCGAGGGCGGCCCGCTGCGCGCTGCGCTGCAGTTGGCGTGCGCCGAGCAGGGCAGTGGTCAGCATGGCGAGGGAGTCGAACCAGAGCGGACCGTGACCGGTCACGACGTTCCAGGCGCTGGCGAGCGCGCCGATCGCGAGACCGACGGCGATCGGCAGGTCGATGTGCACGATGCCGGCGCGCAGGCCGGCCAGTGCCGTCTGGAAGAAGGGGCGGGCTGAGTAGGTCATCACCGGCACGGCGACGAGCAGGGAGAACCAGCGGAAGAACAACTGGTACTGCGCGGCCATGCCTGATGCATCGCCGGCATAGAGGGCGCCCGACATGAACGTCAGGTTCATGGCGCAGGCGGCGGCGACGCCGAGACGCGCCAGCGTGGCGCGGTCTTCCGCACGCCGCGCATCCTGGAGGCGTGAGGCCTGATGCACGTGCGGCGTGTAGCCGAGACGATCGAGCGCACGGCCAATCGTGGAGAGCCGTGTCTGCCCCGGACGCCAGGTCACGTCCGCGACGGCGCTGCCGTAGTTCAGGCGCACATCGTCGACGCCCGCAAGCACTGCCGGCAGTTTCTCCACCAGCCACACGCAGGCGGCGCAGTGCACACCTTCGAGATAGAGACGGGTGCGGCGCCGGTCGCCGCCGAGCACGTCGCTGGCGACGGCCTGCAGCTGCGGGTCGTCGAAGTCCTCGAAGTTACGGCCAGACACGCGCGCCGGCTCGAGCTGGCCCTGCTGCTGGTGCACCAGCCGGTAGTACTGGTCGAAGCCCCACTCGCGGACGAGCGTGTACACCTGGCGGCAACCGGCGCAGCAGAACTGCTCGGTCTCCTGCGCACGGACAAGCCCTGGCGGGACCGTCAGCCCGCAGTGGGCACAGGACGCCGAGGCCCGTGCCTCAGGTGCCGTCGCCGTGCTCATCGGCTCGCCGCCTCCAGCATCGTGCCGGCTGCGTCGCGGGGCACGGTGACGCGTGCGGCGTGCACGAAGCGCGTGGCGGCCTGGTGTGTGTCGATCCGGAAGTCCCATGAACCGGCGTCGTCGAGGCGCACGAGCGTGCGATAGCGGCCAGGCACCGACGGGATGCCGAGCAGGTCACCGCGCTGGTTGAGCCGCGTGTCCGACGCGCGGTTCGCGAGGAGCTGTCCGGAGAGTCCGGCGACCGGCTGGCCCTGACGGTCCACGACCGTGACATCGACCGGGCGCGGCATGCCAGCGACGTGCGGCACGTCTGCGGGCAGGTCGAAGGTGACGGTCCAGCCGAGTGCGCGGCTGGCGTCGAGCACGGCCGCATCGGCATCCCACGACTGCGCCGCCTCGTAGTAGTGGTCGATCGGGCGCGGTGCATCCGCACGCGTCGCCACGAACACCAGGACGCCGCAGGCGACGAGCGACATCGTCAGGAGACCGCCGATGTAGATCGGCCAGCGGTACTCGGATACAAGGCGGAACAGCTTCATTGCGGCCCTCCAGGTGCGTCGAATGGCCCGAGCAACAGGAACTCGATCTCCTGCCGGAAGCCGCGGTCGGACGTGACGAGGTAGTGCACCGTCGCCTGCCCGTTCGAGAAGACGTGGCGCGGGACGGTCGTCACCGCATTCACCATCACGACGCGCTCGGCGTCGACGACGACCGGCGACTGACTGAGGAGCAGCGAGATCCCGCGCGGTTCGATGACTTCAACGGAGAAGCGCTGCGGCTCCTCGAGCTGGTTGGTGAAGCGGATGCGCTGCTGGTTGGCGACGTCACCGGAGTTGAGGACGCGGTACGGTTCGCGTCCGCCGCGCACCACTTCCACCAGAGCATCGGCCCGGGTGGCGATGAGGGCGACGAACGAACCCCAGGCGACGAGCATCACCACCAGGTACGCCAGATTGCGCATGCGCCACAGCCGCCTGGCGCCGCCCCGCTGCTCGCGTTCCGACGTGAACTTGATGAGCCCGGTCGGCCGGCCCAGTTTGCGCATCACCTCGTCGCAGGCATCGACGCATTGCGCCGTGCCGATGCATTCCACCTGCAGGCCGCGGCGAATGTCGACGCCGGTCGGGCAGGCGGTGACGCAGGCATTGCAGTCGACGCAGGCCCCGATGCCGGGCGCCAGCTCGCGGCTGCGGGTGCGCGGTTCGCCGCGCGCCGTGTCGTAGGCGACGAGCAAGGTGTCCTTGTCGGAGAGCACGTTCTGCAGCCGTCCGTAGGGGCAGGCGATCGCGCACATCTGATCGCGGAACCAGCCGAAGTCGAACGCGATGGCCGCGGCGAAGGCAGCGATCGTGAAGAGCGGACCGGTCCACTGGCCCGGTTCGTGGAGGATGCCGCGGCCAAGCGCCGACCAGCTCGTGAAGTAGGCGACGAAGTTCGCGGCCATCACCAGCGAGACCGCGCCGAAGAGCGTCCACTTGAACGCCTTGATGCCGGCCTTGCGCGCGCTCCACGGCTCCTTGTTCAGGCCGCGCTGTTTCGTCGGGCCACCTTCCACCCACGCCTCGATCGGACGGAACAGGAACTCGAGATACACCGTCTGCGGGCAGCCGAACCCGCACCAGATACGGCCAAACGTCGAGCCGACGAAGAAGACCGTGACGACCACGCCGAAGCCGAAGGCGAGCAGCACCAGGTCCTCGGTCGGGTGGAACGTCGTGCCGAAGAGATGGGTGCGTCTCGACGCGAGGTCGAAGAACACCGCGGGGTAGCCGGCGACGCGAATCAGCGGCAGCGCGAAGAACAGCACCATCAGTGCGTAGGCGATGTTGCGGCGGATGCTCCAGAAGCGCCCCTTGTGCACCACCGGATGCATGAACTTCCGTTTGCCGTCGGCCGAGAGGCTGTAGAGCAGGTCGTCGGCCGGTGCGGCATCGAACACGTGTTCGCGCACCGGGGGTACGACCGCCGCATCGGGCGGGTCTGCGGTGCGCACACGTGCAGGGGCCGTCATGTCAGTGTCCTGGAACCGACTCTGGGGAAAAGAGGTCGCCTTCTGGCGCGCGCGGGTTCGGTGGTGCGGAGCCCTGAAGGCTGCGGATGTAGGACACGAGCGCCGACAGTTCCTCCGGCCGCAGCGCGCGGCCCCACGGCGGCATGCCCTTGGCCGGCCATCCCTTGGCGACGGTCTGGAAGACCTGTTCGACCGAGCCGCCATGGATCCAGCGGTCGTCGGTGAGGTTGGGACCGATCAGGCCCTGCGCCTGTTCGCCGTGGCAGGCGGCGCACGAGCGCGCGAAGCGCGAGGCGCCAGCGTCGAGTACCGCCTCGTTGGCGGCGCCGGCCAGTAATTCGGCAGGCTTCGGTGGCACCAGTGGGTTGGCGTCGAAGTACGCCTGTACCGAGGTGACCGCCTGCTGTGTCTGCTGGCGGTACTCGGCCTCCATCGTCCCCTCGCCGAAGTTGAGGGCGTAGAACATCAGGTAGCCGGCGGAGAAGAGCAGCGAGCCCCACCAGATCGCCATGAGCCACCCGGGCATCGCGTTGTCGTACTCCTTGATGCCGTCGAGTTCGTGCAGAACCTTGTCGTCGTACTGTGCCATGGCGTCCTTACCTCACTCTCGGATCGCGGCGTGGTTCCCGCGAGGCGTCGTGCAGTCGCGTGCCCTCCGACGCCTGAGGCGGAGGCGGGTCGAGCGCCATGCGCGCGCGCACGTCGTGTTCGTCAACGCCGGTCCGGAACACCCCGATCGTCACGACGATGTAGACGGCCACGAAGAAGAGCATCGACGCCACCGCGAGTGTCGTCGACAGATTGGTGGCAAGGTCCTCCAACATCGGGCTAGTTCGTCCGTCCGCCAGCGGCGGTCGTGGTGCGTGGCAGCGTCGCGCTGTACGGCGTCTGCGCCTCGGGCCGCCTCCACTTGATGTCGGTGCCCAGGCGCTGCAGGTAGGCCGTGAGCGCCATGATTTCCTTGTCCGCCAGCCCGGTCGGCCCCTGCTGCGCCTCGACTTCTTTCGCGATGGCGTTCGCCTGGTTGTGCATCGACACGATCGCGGTGTCGATCGTGCCGTCCGAGTAGGGCACGCCGACCGTGCGCAGGGCGCGCAGCTTCGCGCCGATGAGGCTCGTGTCGAACGGGGTCGTCAGCAATTGCGGATAGCGCGGCATGATCGAGCCCGGCGTCGTGGAGTTTGGCTGCGCCATGTGGCGGACGTGCCAGAGCGACGGGTACTTGCCGCCGACGCGAAGCAGGTCGGGCCCGGTGCGCTTCGACCCCCACTGGAACGGGTGGTCGTAGATGAACTCGCCGGCCTTGGCGTACTCGCCGTAGCGTTCCGTCTCGTAGCGGAACGGGCGCACCATCTGCGAGTGGCAGTTGTAGCAGCCCTCGCGGATGTAGATATCGCGGCCGACGACCTCGAGCGGCGTGTACGGCTTCACGCTGGCGATCTCCGGGATGTTCGACTTGTTGAAGAACATCGGTATGGTTTCGACGACTGAGCCGACCGCCAGCGCCAGCGCCGTGAGAATCGTGAAGGTGACGACGCGCGCCTCGAGCATGCGGTGGATGCCCTGCCGCATCGCGTGCTGCAGGCCGAACAGCGCGTGGTCGTAGGTGTTCGCGGGGGTGACGGCACCGGGCGCGAAGCTGTCCCACACCAGCGGCGGCGCATCCACGTCGGGCTCGTCGGCGAAGTCGGCCGGCGCGGTTTGAATCGTCTTGACGATGTTCCAGCCACCGACCAGCAGGCCGGCGAAGAAGAGCAGGCCGCCAATGAGGCGCACCCAGTACATCGGCGCGAGCGCCACTACCGTCTCGATGAAATCCGGATAGACCAGCCGTCCATCGGGCTCGAACGCACGCCACATCGCCCACTGAGTGATGCCGGCCACCCACATGGACACCTGGTACGCGATGAGGCCGATCGTGGCGATCCAGAAATGGAACGTAGCGAGGCGTGTCGAGTAGAGCGGCGTCTTCCAGAGACGCGGAATGACCCAGTAGAGAATGCCGAACGACAGGAACGCGTTCCAGCCGAGCGCGCCGGCGTGGACGTGTCCGATCGTCCAGTCGGTGTAGTGCGAGACCGCGTTCACCGACTTGATCGACATCATCGGCCCTTCGAACGTGGCCATGCCGTAGTAGGTGACCGCCACCACCATGAACTTGAGGATCGGGTCTTCGCGCAGCTTGTGCCACGCCCCGCGCAAGGTGAAGAAGCCGTTCACCATGCCGCCCCACGAGGGCATCCACAGGATGAGCGAGAAGAGCATGCCGAGCGTCGATGCCCACTCCGGCACGGCCGTGTAGTGCAGATGGTGCGGGCCGGCCCAGATGTAGACGAAGACGATCGACCAGAAGTGCATGATCGACAGGCGGTAGCTGAACACCGGCCGCTCGGCCGCCTTGGGCAGGTAGTAGTACATCAGGCCCAGAAACGGCGTGGTCAGGAAGAAGGCCACGGCGTTGTGGCCGTACCACCACTGCATCAGCGCGTCCTTCACGCCGCCGTAGGCCGGATAGCTGCCGAGGAGCGAGTAGGGGACGGCGATGCTGTTGCCGATGTGCAGGATGGCAACAGCGACGATGGTGGCGATGTAGAACCAGATCGCCACGTAGATGTGCTTCTCGCGACGGATGGCGATGGTGCCGAAGAAGTTGATCGCGAAGGTGACCCACAGCACCGCGATCACGATGTCGAGCACCCACGGCAGTTCCGCGTATTCCTTGCCCTGCGTATTGCCGTTGACCAGCGCCAGAGCCGCGGCGACGATGAGCAACTGCCAGCCGTAGAAATGGAGTGTCGAGAGCACGTCGCTGAAGAGACGCGTCTTCAGCAACCGCTGCATCGAGTGGTAGGTGCCGCCGAAAATCATGTTGCCGCAGAACGCGAAGATGACGGCGTTCGTATGCAGCGGGCGCAGGCGCCCGAAGGTCAGGTAGGGCGCCAGGTTGAGCGACGGCATGACGAGCATCGCCGCGATGAGCACGCCCACGAGCATGCCGACGACGGCCCAGACGAGAGCCGCGAGGAAGAAGAGCCGCGGTGTGCGGTCGTCGTAGCGAACGGTCTGGCTCATCGATCCCTCATCACTCACGTTCGGCGCCTGACATCACGACAGGGGGCCACTGCGCGGAGCACACACGCAAACACACCCGTAGCGTTCGAGCGGGCGTTGAAGCGCCGACAATCCGGCAGCGTCTGGGTATGGTTGTGACGAATCGCAAGGAGCGTTCCATCCGAGGGTGTGCTCCGCTTCACACGCAGGATGCGGCGCGCCAACCGCGAGGGTGGCGGGTCGTGCGGAATAGCGCGCAGGCGTTGGGAACTTTTCAATGCATGTGACATGCAGTGATAGTGACGGGGGGGGCGGGGAACCTATCGCGATCGCGTTATGCCGGACATCCGGCACAACGCGCGATGATGGCGGACCGTGGCGGGAACGCGAGAGGGCGGCAGTCGCGGCTGGCGCCCGCTGGAGCCAGCCGGGCTCAGGCGAGTGCCGGGACGTGCTGTTCGTCGGGCTCGATGACGCCGAGGCTCTCGACGATAGGGAACTGTCCGTGGCGAGGGGAGGAGGGCGCCTGGCAGCGCCCCCCTCGATGGCTCCGGTGTGTTACTTCGCGCTGTAGCGGGTGAACGCGCCGCCCGCCTGGACGAACGAGTTCGGCCCTTCGGCGGCGAACACGGTGCCGTCGGCATCGACCGCAATGCCTTCACCCGCGACGCCCTGCTGGTTGCGGTCTTCGCGTTCGAACGGCGGGATGAACTGCACGACGCGGTCTTCGTTCACCGGTCCGATACGGACGCCATCGCGCCAGTTCGGATGGCTCAGCGGCGCCGACTCCGAGTCGATCGTGTAGAGCGTCTCACCCTTGATGAACAGGCCGCTCACGCGGCTGAACGTGTAGCGCGACTCGAGGTAGGTGCCGTTCTGGTCGAAGATCTCGAGGCGGTGGTTGCCACGGTCGGCCACCCACAGGCGGCCGCGCGAGTCGAACACCATCGCGTGCGGCGTGCGGAACTCGCCGTGCTTCGTGCCGATCTTGCCCCACGACTTGATGAACTTGCCGTCGGGTGCGAACTTGCTGATGCGGCTCGTGGCGCCACGCTTCAGGCCGTCGGCAATCTGCTG
>Ga0114974_10000827_pt1 | contig 25044 bp, 28 predicted proteins | sample S_130206_EF_Meta_FD_87318 | JGI IMG/M metagenome (GOLD analysis project Ga0114974, IMG submission 87318) | Freshwater microbial communities from Lake Simoncouche, Canada to study carbon cycling - S_130206_EF_MetaG | ecosystem: Environmental > Aquatic > Freshwater > Lake | place: Lake... | reverse complement strand
ATTGATGAAACCAAATGCATCTAATCTATCACCACAAATATCAACTAATTGTTGTTTAGATCTTTCAGTTAATCCTAATCCAAATGAATCTATTAAATATCTAAAGTCAATTGCTTCTTTATTTGTAGCTGCTTTGAACAATGGTGTTCCTTTAGCTAACAAGTTTAATATAGCATTTTGTCTAGTTTCTGTTCCATCAGGTAAAGAATCTTGTCTAACTCTAAATCCTTTAAGAGATAAAGCTTTATAAGTAGATATATAATCATCCATTGAAGTATATCTAAATGTTTGATAATCACCACTAAAGTTATAAGTAGCAATTCTAGTATCGCAAGTAAGTTCTACTAATGAAGTATCAGCAGCGTATTGTCTCTTTGTTAAAATTCTTGTTAATTTCTTAGGAACTTGACCAACTTGTAATAAAGTAGAATCATAATATGCTTCTAAGAAATCACCAGCTCTAACCTCAGTATATCTAGCACCGTTGATAAGAATTTTGTTTGGTACTTGAGTGTAACCAGCAGGTATTTCAATTTCAATAGATTGTTTATAATTACTAATTAAAGATTGTATAAATATTGTTTGATTAGTATTAACATTAATTGGTTCAGAGCTTACTAATAAAGAATCTGTAAACTTAATATTTAAGTTATTAAGACCATCTAAGTATGTTTTTAAGTAATGTTTAGTAATATAATCATAAACAACTGGAACATCAACTAAACTCTCAACAACAACATTCTCATTAACCTTGTAAGCCCAATGATATGCACCATATCCTAAAGTTGTAGCTAAAGCAATAGCTACAGAAGAACCACCAGATTTAATTGTAAATGTTCCTTTATTACTTGTAGATGAAGGAACTAATATTATATCATTAACATCTAAATTTGCTAATAATGAACTACCGAATCCAGAAGCTGTAGCAGAGTCTGTAAAAACAATATAATCATTTCCAATTACAGAAGCTGTCATAGAAGGAGAATCTTCACCAGAAACGAAAATAATATCAGGTAATCCATAACCAGGATTACCATTCTCATCTAATTTATCTTCTACTAAATTACTCCATAAGTAATCTTCTGAATTAATTTTACCAGCGTAATAATCAGTGTAAAAAGTAGAGAACTTAGCAACAACACCAGTAGATGCCGTTCCTGAAACTGTAGCAACTTCATCTTTAGTTTCCATTTCATATTCATTTGGAATAAACTCATCATCAATATTGAAGAATAATAAATATCCATTATTAACAACATCCGAAATATCAACACTTTCTAATCCAGTATTGATAACAAATGATTTGTTTAGTAAACTACTTGTAATAACCGAACTAACACTCATACTAGATAATGGCTTTTTAGTCATTGTAGTAGAATCTATAACCATTGTCATTTTATCCTTAGATGATCCATCTAAAGCATCTGTCAATTTATTAAACATTTTAATTTTTCTATATTGTTCATAGTTTTTAGTACTTGGTGTAGAAGCTGTATTTAAAAATTCAACTGAAATAACACCAGTAGAAGTCTCAGTAACTGTATAATCAGTTGAAGAGTCTAAATTAACATAACCTGAATTATCAATAGAAACAGGATTATATACTACACTACTAGTAGCAATAATTTGATTTGTAACATTAAAGTCTATGTAACCTAAAACTATATCACTTGTTGCAACAACTGGATTATCAGAAGTTAAAACATTATCAACCATTGATACATTACCAGTAGAATCAACAACAAAAGCAACTGTAAAAGAAGCTGTAGTTCCAGAATTTGGATAACTTGTTCCTGATATACTAAATGTTGATGATATAGATGTTGTAGCACCAGATACACCAGAAAGTTGAACATACTCACCACCAACAACAGCATAAGCATCAGTATATGTAACAAGGTCTGAATCAAATGCGATTGAAATAGATTGAGTAGTAGAAACAGGATTGTTTGATACTAAGTTAAAAATATAGTCTTCTGAAAACCAACCTGTTCTATTTCCATTAAAATTTGGACCATCAATAGTAGGTGTGTTAGAACCATCACTTCTTGAGTGATAATTAGCTCTAGCACCATCATATAAACCACTCAACGATAATACGTTACCTGGTCTATCTAAAATAACATTAGAATACTCAACTGATTGACTGATAGTTTCTTTATAAGAAAGATATTCAATTTCAACAGCATCTTCTCCAACAATACCATTACCAATAAGGTCAATTAATCCGTTTGGATAATCACCCTCAAGTAATTCAGAATTGAATGCGCAAAAGATACCAGTTTTGTCTGTATCTCTATTGATTGTAGTTTCAATAAATATATTTCTACCATTAGAATCTCTAAAATATGGAATTAAGGAAAGTCCTTCATAATAAGATAAAAGAGTAACATTTCTGTCATTGGCAAAATTACTAAGTTGTTCTTTTCTTAAACCATCTGAGTTAAAGTAAGCACCCCATCTACTATCAATAGATAAATCTTGGTAATTTGACCAATCACCACCAACAATAACAACATCAACTAAATAATCAGATGCGTAATCTGTAGCATTAACATAAAGTGGTAATTTCTCTTGAGAACCATACCAATCAAGTAAAGTTCTATCAAATCCTCTAAGACTAGATTTAACAATAAAAACTGTAGTATATCTATCAGATAAGTTAGTAATACTCATTACTCTATCACTATAACCAAGATTACTCTTAGTTAAGTTAATAAATGACTCAGTGTCTCTTTTCCAGAAACCTGTAGTATCAAAAAATCTTCTATAAGCTCCTAATCTCTCCACATCATTAGTGTAGTTAGAAGCAGCTGATAAAGATTGATATTCTATTTGATCTAATGTATCATCTGTCAATAATAGATTAACTGCATAAACTGATGTTGATTCCAACATCTTAGCAACAGTTCTATGAAAGAAAGATCCCTTTCTCTCTAAGTTTCTATCTAATTGACCAAAGATTGATTCTAAATCATTAACATTCTTCAGTAATATAGGTGTGTTAACAGGACCTTTCTTAGATACTCCTATAACCATGTTAGTTAGTCCTTCTACAGTAGGTGAACTTATGATAGAATTGTCGAACTCCTCAATAAAGATACCCGGTCTTTTGTATTTTCCAATTTGAATTGCCATATTTATTCTTTTATTTTTGTTTTGTTTAGTATATATAAAATATTAAAAATCATATTTTTTCTATTTTTGACCTTTAGATAAAGTTTTTATATCATTTTCAACATCTTGAATATTTTTTGTCATTTTTTGTTTAAAATCAGCCTCTCTTTTATCAATATCTGTCTTTAATTTATTAATTTCAGATGTTGTTTCAGACTTTTTCCTATTTCTATCAGCAATTTGCTGATTTATTTTATCCTTTATATCTTTATTATCCGCAGTATTTGATGATGATGCTAATAAACTCTTATCAGCATTTATATCAGCCACATCACCTAATATTGAATTTTGTTTTTTCTCTACACTTTCTATATCATTCAAAATCATTTTATAATCATTAGCATACGTATTTACATTTTCAACACCTAATAATTCATCAACCTTCTTATTTCTTTCAACCGGATCTTTAATATCCTTATAAAGTCTATCTAAACCAGGCTTTAACTTAGATTCAAATTCTTCTATTTCATCAGTTTTGGAATTTAAACTTGTTTTAGCAATTTTTAGATTTGGAGCATCATTTGCCATAATCTCAATTTCTTCCAAAAAAAGCAAATATGATTTTAAGTGTATCATATTATATATATTAATAATTTTTTTGTAAAAAAGAAAATTATAACTTCCAATTAAAGCTTTCAAATGCTTTTATAAGATTACTCCAACCTATTACTACCTTATTCATAATAAATTTATTAACCTTATTGTGTGTAACTAGATTAACATATAAAATATGTTCTTTAGACTTAATATTTTCTTTTATTCTAGTCTTTATATCAGATTCAGTGTTTGATAATAATATTTGTAAAACATCATTTGATTTCTTTGCTAAATTTATAGAACCTATTTCATCATCATAGAAACAAACTTCATCATACTCTTCTATTTCTTCTGATGTAAACTTATCACCATCTGTCTTTAAACCTATTAGGTGTTGTAATAAGAGTCTAACTTTCTTATGTGATATATTATCCTCATTTCTGTTATAAAATGTCTCAGAGATGAAGTAATAGTTTTTAATAACTAATCCATTATCTTTTAATTTATCTTCAATCTTCTTTATTATAGATTCATAGTTTCTTTTGGTATTCTTAGAACAAATTAAATAAATATGATCATCTGAGTTCTTAACATGCATTATATTTTCAATATTAATATCATAATTAATATTTTCAATTAATTCTTTATTCATAAATTCTTGCATTGAAAAAGCCAATTTAGAAATATCAGATTTATTATTTTTACATTTAATCTTAATCTCATTCATTAAATCAGTTGGCATCCAATAGAAATTACCCGCAAAGTTTATTTTATTACCTTGATTTTTATAGACACCAGATTTAATCAAATTAAAATCAGATTGATTAATTCTTAATAAAGGTATATTAGGATTGGATTTATCCACAATCCAAACTTTATTATAAACTGTTAAAATACTATCTATATCGAAAAAATAAGCTCTCATTAATGTATATATTAAAAAGAAAACCCATCATTTTGTGATGGGTTTTTATTTTACTTTCTTATCATATCTCTACTTACTGCAAAGTTATACAGTATTGGTAGATTCAAGTATTTGTTAAAATTATCTCTTATATCTTTAAATTTTTTCGCCTTTCTAATTATATTAACTATTAACATTCCAAATTCTTCCTGAAAATCCAAATAGCAATCACACCAAGGTTTGTTATAATGTTCTAGTGTTCTCCACTCGGTATATCCACCTGTTAACCAAAATAAACATTTCTCAGGTGTTATTAAATCTATATTTATATTTTTTAGATCTTTTTCCCAAATCGAGTCAGTCCAATCAACTTTTCTCATTAAGATTGATATTGCTTCTGCAATATCTTCTGTAACTTCTGTACCAATTTCAAAAAAATACTCATTATTAGTAGATTTGTTGATTCTGACGATTTCATTTACATAATCATCATTTGATCTTTTTGATTCTAGAACAATTTTTTTCTTTTTCATACATTACTTTATTTTTTATATCATTAAAGATTATAATTTAATGTCATCTAACCATTTACCTTTAAAATTACCATTTTCAAATATTCCATTTTCCCATATGCCGTAAAAATTACCATTTTTAAAAATACCATAATACCAATCACCTGTTAGGTAATCACCACCATGCCATATTAATGTGTTGTGATTTATTTCAATGTTAGCGTTCTCAATTTCGGAGTCAATTAACCAAAAGAATTTTTCTTTTTCTAGGATTTCATTTATTTGAGAACTGTTTGTGTAAACCTTTCCGTTGAATTTTAGTTCGGAGTATCTCATATTATTTCAATTTGTTATTATAGTATATATTGAATTTTTAAACGCATAAAAACTTGACCTTGAAAATTATCAAAAAAATCAACATTGAAAAATAAAAATTTATTTAAAATAAAAAAACCAAGAATTTTCTTGGTTTTTTATAAAGTTGTAAAATATTAATTATAATTTAGAATCTGCTTCTTTTTTTAATTCTTCTTTTAGTATTTTAGTACGATCAACTTCTGATTTTAAGAGTAAGGAATCATCGTGTTTATTCTTTTCGCTTAGTACCCTCTTTTCAAAATCTACATTTTCTATTTTCTTCTCAACCTTATTTTCATCTATTTGCAATAGTTTAGCAGTAAATACATTATTTATTGTTCTTTTATTACCCCACTCAACATCAAACTCACTGAAGTATACATCACCACCCCAAGTTGCTGAACCGTCTTTATTAACATTAGCATAAACCATTTTTAGTTTACCACCACTAGCAGGTAGTTTATCAGGCATAAGAGCGTAATAAATAGATTTTTTATCACCTTCATCAATTGTCCAATCTAGTGGAATAGTATAACCAGGATATTTATCATCTTTATATGCGTTTACAATTAAAGGTCTGTTAAAAGTAAATTTAACTAACATTCTACCACTCTCCATTCTAATTGTTTGTATGAATATAAATTCATGATTTAGTTGCTTTTTAATCGGAATAGCATAAAATGATCCTGTTTTAAATTTAGTATCTTCACATTTCTTCCAAATAAGAGTTTTTGCTTCTTTATCATTTTTACTTATTGGTCTATCTACTCTAGTGGATACAGTAGATTCAATTTTATCTTCAGGAACCGACTGACCAAAATACTTTCTTAGTAATTTTCTCTTTTGTGTATCAAAATCAGCAATTGTTTCTTTATCTAACATTGCGTTAATAAAATCAAATAAAATTTGTCCTTGTGACTTTTTACCCTCACCAGTCGCATCGGCATCTTTATCCTCAGCTTCTTCTAAAATTAATTTAAAATCTGATAACTTTAAAACAACAGATTCTTTATTAAAAGTATCTTCAGCCCCAGCCACAATAAATTTGATGTTAGCTAAGATTTTTCTATATTTTTGGTCTTCTAAAATCTGCATAACACCATCAGTCCATTTACTTAAAATTGACTTAACCGCAAATGGTCCTTTAGGTTCATCAGGAGTACCACCACCACTACTTTTATTCAATGGTGTGTATTCTCTCATTGTTTTGTTAGAAACCTTACCACCAGTTCTACCAGAAGGAATGTAATCGGTATAATATAAATCATGTGCTCTACTAAAAACTCTAATTATTGCAATAATAGGATCTGGATTTTTAGAAAGATCTAAAACCAGATTTTTAGTTCCTTTACCACTCATTAGTTTATTTAACTTATCAACCTCATTCTGTGTAATACCACCTTTATATAAATCAGGAACTTTATCAAAAGATTCATTATATTCATCTTCTATTGTTCTTTTAGGCTCAGTAGTTGGTTGAGATTGTGTACCACCAGGTTGAGGAGTAATTTCCTCATATAATCCATATGTAAGAATATCTGAATTAAAATCAAATGATTCTTTTACTTTACTATCTTTTGGTGCCTCAGGAGAAACCTTTATTTTAGCACCAAGAGCCTTTAAGTATTTTGTTAACTCCTCTATTGTTTTCTTAGCCTTAATATTAGATGAGTCTTTCTTTAGTACTTTTTTATTAAGTTCTAATTTATCGGTGAAATCTTTAATCTTCATTTCCTTAGTATATAATTTACTAATAAAAATTTGTTTATTACTATCTTTAGATCTTATACCAGTAGTTTTAAATTGTTTTTGTATTGGATCGAAAGCTGGTTCAGAAATAACAGTATCCAAAGCTTGATGAACAAGTAACTCATCTCCATCTACTTCAGCTTTTATTCCTCTACTTTTAGTAAATAAATAATCTATATCAACAGATGTTAAAGATGACGCTTGTTTAATAAAGGCTAATCCTGATTTATCAGATATTGCACTTTCAGGACTATCAAATTCTTTATCCTTACAAGCCTTAGCTAGTTTTATTAATCTTAAGATTCTATCTCTAGTTGTAGCACCAGCTGGATCTTGTAATTTAGGAGGAGAAGATTGAGTACCAGATGTTGTAGTAGCAACACCTGTTTCTTTTTTATCAACTGTGGTCAATCCTGTTTCTTGTCCAGTTCCTTGTCCAGCGGGTAAAGCTTTTTGACTATTTTGTTCCGGTACGTTTGATTTTGGCAACTTGGACTTAGCAGCATTTAACTCATTCTCCATTGTTTTTCTATTAGGATCATTCTTATCCATCTTCTTAAGATCTTCCTCTCTTTTAGCAACATTAGCTTCTAGCTTTTTAGGATCTATCTTTTCTAAAATAAACTCATCAAATCTAATTACATCTTCATTTATAAGATTAACATCAAATAAAAATTCATAACTAGCATTAACTCTAGATAAGGAGTTAACTAAATTTCCAAAATTAACTCTAAAATTAGATCTTGCTTGAACATTTGAGGATGAGGTAGTAGAATCAACAGTCATTTTTCTTAAATTATCAATAAAAATAGAAATATTATCAAGTAAAGCATCCTTAGACATTCCAGCCTTTTTTAAGTCCTCATCATCCATGTCTTTATCTATTGTGTTATAGACTTCAAATAGTAATCCAGTACTAATGACATTTTTCCACATTCCACCGTCTTGTTTAGCTGGATCCCATAGATCTAAGTGACCTCCAAGTAGGTTATCTAATTTCTTTTCATCTTCAATATCATCAGTACATGTTTTTTGAATTTCATCAAATAAAGATTTAATTAATAGAGTATTATATTCTTTTTTAGTATCTCTTGAAAGAGAAGCTGATATAATACCATCTAATTCTCTTTTAAATGCTTCTAATAAGTTTGCAACTTTTGTTTGATTATATCCAATTTTGGCTTTTCTAACACCAGAGTTTATTAATCTACCAAGTAAAGAATCTCCCCAAAGAGTAGTATTAGTTAAAGCTTCTTCATTTATAATTATATTAGATTGTTTATAAGGAACAATACCACTGTGTAAATTTAACTTGTCTATTCTATTTGATTTATTCATAAAAAAAATAATAACTTTTTTGTATATATTATTTTTTTATTCTACAAATATTTATTATATTTACATATTATAATATATAAACTAAAAATATTAAAATAAATTTGGTTTTAATGAAAAAAGTTAGTATATTTGTATATAATTAAACCACTACTAAAAATAAATATTATGAGCTATAACCCACACGATTGTTTTATGATTGACTTAACTCAATTCTCTTCTGAAAAAGAAATAGCTAAGTTTTTAGTTGATATGAAGTTAGACTTCAATCCAAAAGAACTTAATGCTACTAATCTATGGCAATCTATAAAAGGTGAGTTTACTACTGGACCAATGACTAAAATTTGGTTAAATAGAAAAAATCTTAACTGGTTTGCTTACCAAGATAATGAAGGTCAAAAATTCGCTGTTGAATATCTTTCTTTTTTAAGTAGCATGCAGTCTATTCAACCAGGTGACTTATCACCAATGGATAAAGATAATGATGAGATTTTTTCAGATGAAGTTACTGATTTTAATATTGATTCAATTCTTGATAAAATTAACGCATCTGGATTCAATTCTTTAACAAAAAAAGAAGTAGAATTTCTTGAAAAAAGAGCAAAATAAAAAAAGAGAAGTTTTTACTTCTCTTTTTTTATATTTTTACCAAGTCCAGCTTCTAAACTTACCTCTACCTTTAGTGTTTGTATTCAAACCACCTCTAGCATCTCCTTTAGTATTTTTATTTACTAGGTCATAAATCTCCTTAGCCTTATCAAATATTTTCTTACCAACTTGTTGAGAACAATCTAATTGTGTCATTTTCTCATCATCTCCTGGATTTGGAGTTTTTAAGACTGGAAGTTTTAAACCTTGACTTGACTTAGATCTTCTTAGTCCAATAAAACCAGACCCACTCCCTTTATCAACAATCTTACTAATAACAATTCTGTAATCCATTTTTTGAATAGACGCTTGTATTATATCCACTCTATATTCTGTGTTAGCATCTGCTGGAAATATTTTACCAAAAATAACATAATTACTTTCTATAGGTTTTTGAACCATTGATTTTGAAAAATCTGTAGTCCCACTATAAGCTTTAGATTGAGCATTTAAATAGTTTAATACAATAACTGCTAAATCCTCATCATTTCCTGTTTTACCTATTTTATTTTTTAAACTAGAAACTCCTTTTGATATACCAGCTAATAGTTTTCCAAACTGACCTGCTAAACCGTGACCTCTTATTTCACCATATCCTTTACTATCTAATATGTCTTCATTAAATCTCTTTAAATGTTTCATTTTTGTAATTTGATTTTTATTATATATTAAAATCTAAATTAATCTTTTTTGTCTTTATTCATAGCAGCCTTAATTAAATCATTAAGTTTCCTGTTATCCATAACATCACCTAAATCATCATCTGGTGCGTTTTCTTTATTTTCGGTTTGAGCTCTTTGAACATCTGGACTTTCAATATCATTAAGACCTAAATCTTTTCTTAAGCCTTTATAAAATTTTTCAAGTTCAGTTCTTTGAGTTGATGAAAACTTAGAGTTTTCTCTAATTTGACCAATAGTCTGATTAACAACCTCATGCATTCTAGCTGAGTTATCACCATTATCAATCTGTCTTAATTGTGAAAGAAAGTTTTTACGAGTCATTTTAGACAAGAATATAGACTCAGCATAAACTAAGGCATCTTCTCTCATTTTTGTTTTAATATATGAATGTTCTTTTAATTGAGGAACATCACTTAAATATAAATCTACTAGTGATTCCAATACCTGCATAGATTGCTGAGCAGCAACTGTCATATCTGAATCATAATCATATATTTCTATCTCTCCTAAATCTGGTAAATCCTCAGGTTTAGCAAGGTGTTTAGATATATCAAACTCACCATTTTCGGACTGAATCTGATCAAACTCATCCTGTAGTCTATTTCTTTCATTTTCTGTTTTTGACATAGAACCGCGGTTTTTTACAATATATATTAAAAAGAAATAGTTCCTTAAAATGGCAGTTGAACAAAAAGAAAGACAAATGATATTCACAACTAAGTTGGTTGATGAATCAACTGATAAAATAAATGATGGTATAGTTATCAAGAGATACCAAAATCCTTGGTTGAAATCAGAAATTGGTTTAAGAAGATCAGGTGTTTCATTTAAAATGACAGCTGATGAACAATCAGAGTATATTAAATGTGCACTGGATGTTCATTACTTCACCGAAAAATATTCTAAAGTTAAGACAGAGGATGGATCAATCAATAATATAAAATTAAGAGAGTATCAAAAAGAAATGCTTAATAGTTTTGTTAACAATAGATTTAGTATTTTAATGGCCTCTCGTCAGGTAGGTAAGACTATCTCATCTTCTATCTTTATGTTACATACTATTTTATTTAGCAATGATAAAAATATAATGATTGTTGCCAACAAAGGGGATACCGCTGTAGAGATTGTTGATAAGATTAAATCAATTTACTCTTTATTGCCTTACTTCTTGAAGCCGGGTATTAAAACATGGAATCAAAAGTCATTAACATTTGAGAACGGATGTAGAATTAAAACATCAGCTAGAACAAAGACTCCAGCCATTGGTTTTACAATTGACGTACTTTATTTAGATGAGTTTGCACATATTCCATCAAATATCATTGAACCATACTATACGGCTGCATTTCCGACGGTTTCTGCCGTTCAAAATTCAAAGATTATTATTACATCTACTCCAAATGGTATGAATTTATTTCATAAATTATTGATGGATGCTGAAAGACCAGAGGGTGATCCACAAAAGAATAACTACAAAGCGATGAGAGTTTATTGGTATCAAGTACCAGGTAGATTTGCAACATATATTAGATTAAATGCACATAAGTTACATGAATACGGAGTTACCAAAGAAGATATATTCAAATTAATGTCTGATACTTGGAGTGATGTTACAAAGATAGAAATGAAATACATATTAGATAATATGAAAGATGTTATCTATGTTTATAATAATGACAAGTGTTCTGATGAAGAAGTAAAATCTATGACATTCATTGATAAAAAAGGACATGAGGTACCAATAAGAGCCATCTCGGAGATGACTACTTGGAAAGAAGAAGCTATAAAAGATATTGGTGGAGAAGATGCTTTTAATCAAGAGTATGGACTAAGATTTATTAACTCAAGTAAATCATTATTAAATGAAAGTATAATAGAAGAGTTATTAAAAGGTAAAAGAAATTATGTATTTGAACCAATATCAGAATTTGACCAAAAGTTGAAATTTAGTTATGAAGGACTTAAATGGATAGATGATGATAATGTGTTTTTATCTCTCAAAAGAAAAGACTATAAGATTGTTATGTCGGTGGATATATCAGAAGGATTAGGCCAAGATTATTCTATTATAAATATATTCAGAGTATCTGAAAAGCCTATTGATTTAATTGAGGTTCAAAAGCAATCATATAAATCAATAACTGATTTCTTTAGATTAGAACAAATTGGATTATTTAGAAGTAATTTAATATCTGTTAAGCAACTAGCTGAGTTACTTTATATGTTAGTTTTCGAATATCTTAATCCTGAGAATATTAAAGTTGTAGTAGAGTTAAATAACTATGGTAATACTCTTTTTGCTGAGCTACCACATGTGTTTGATGGAAATAATGATTATGGATCATCAGTATTTGTAAGATATAAACATAGAGCCGATTCAACAGAAGAGAAGGTTGGATTAAAAGTTGGAGAGAACAAGAATATGATGGTCAAAGATTACCAAGACCTTATGCAAAGTAGAGGATTTATAATATCAAATGAAGATAATATTAGAGAAATAACAACATTTGTCAAACACACCACTTCAGCGGGTAATACTAGATATGCGGCTGATGTTGGACACGATGATACAGTCATGACTATTGTGAACTCAACTTCAATATTTGCTAAAAATGAATTCAAAGAAATGGTTGAAGATTGGGGAAATCATTTTTCAGATAAAGAATTTATGAATTATGTAAATCAGTGTTTAAAAAACTTAGACTTTGTTCAGTCTGTGGATTACAGTCAAGTTTTAAAAATAAGAAAACAAAACATGAACAGGTATAAAAATAATTCAGATGGTGGAATAAATTGGTTTGGTATTAATAAGAATTAAAAAACCCTCAATTGAGGGTTTTTTTAGTTATTTACTTCCATAGTAACTGATAATCCAGCACTTTGAAGTTTATTTTTCATTTCAGAGATTGTCTCAAGGTCACCATATTTAACATCACACTTACCGTTAAAGTGAACGATCTGAGCACATTGTGAAGCTTGCTCATGGTCATGTTTACACACTTTAATTAAACAAGTAATAACCCAATCAAATGAATTATGATCATCATTGTGTAAAGTCAAACGGTAAGGCTTAGAAAGTATTTGGTCTGCCTTAGTCTTTGTTTGTTTTTTTGTAATTGTTGCCATATTTTTTATTAATTTTTAGTATATATTATATTTATTTATTTTCAAATGTTTTAATTTCCTTATTAATCACATCTACAATAGCAACATCAAATGGTTGCCCAGTTGCCCATTGTTCAAATTTAAAAAGATGTTCTTGACGATCATCATACATAATCATTTCAGTTGCTCCAATTTCTTCAGTAAGAGTTTCAAATAATTTTGTTTTGAATCTAAATGTATCACCACCAGTATTTAAATAAATCTCATCAAAAGAAAGATTATTCTTAATTAAGATAGATTCTACTCTATTTCTCATATTATCCGCTTTGTCTAATCTACCAGTAGCTAAGATAACATAAGCCTCATCATCAGCGATTGATTCTAAGTATTTTTTATAGACCCAATCATTAACAGGTATATCAAATATATCAGTATCTAAACTTTCTTCTTTGCCCCACCAACCTCTATATGGCCAAACCGTTCCAGTTTTTTCTAACCATATCTTTTCACCTTGTAAAGGGTCAGGTGTATGACACAGAGTACCGTCAAAGTCAAAACAAATTAGTTTTTTATACATTTATTTTATTATTTTAGAATTACAAATATATATATAATATACCGAAGTCGGATATTATTTTTTATATATACCTAAAAATTATCAAAATTTATGAAGTTTAACATTAAAAACACAATAATATTAGTATTATTAATTGTTGCGATATTATTCGGATACAAGTGGTTTATTGGAGGTGATAGTGCATCCAAAGAAAGAGTTAAGCAACTTGAAAAAGAATTTACTGAATTAGAGAATAAGAAAAAACTGGTTGATTTAGAAATAAACAAATGGAAATGTAAATTCGACACTCTTCAAAAAGAAGGAGATAGACTTAAACAAGAAAATATTAAATTAGAAGCGGAAACAAAGAAGGCTGAATCTGAGGCTAATAAATCTAAATCTAATTTAGATAAATTGAGAAATGAGATGACTGAAACTAAAAATAAAATTAAAAAGTTAGAGAAGAATCCTGTAAAAAGAACGGGAGATGACCTTTTACAATCTTTAAAAAATAAAACTAAATAATATGAAAGTATTTTTAATATTTTTATTAACATTAATAAGTATTAATGTTTATTCACAAATAGATTATCCAAAATATGAAGTAGATTCTCTTGGACAAAAAGTTATTGTTATGACTATTGAACAAGCACAATCTTTAGATAATAACTCAGAGATGTTATCATTATTTGAAAAATTAAATAGTCAAATAGGTAGTTATGATTCTGTTTGTGTAAAAGTAATAAATGACAAAGATGTGGTTATATCTTCTCAAAAATTACAAATATCTAAATTAAAAGAATCTTTAAACAATAAAGATGAACAAATAACTACTTTACAAAGTGAGATTAAACAACATGAAGTAAAAGAAAAGATTTTACAAGACCAAGTTGATAATAGACAAGAGGTTATTGGTGAAAAAGACAAGCAAATTAAGAAAATGAAACTTAAAATGATATTAGGAGGTGGAGTAGGAGCAGCTATAATAGGTGGTCTTTTATTTATAATTCTATTAGTACCATAAAGTGAAAAAAATGAGTTTTTAATCTTAATATATAAACTATAAAAAATAAATTGTAAAATGAAGCATATTAGAACATTTGAAAATTATCGTACTAAGAGTAAGAGAGAAGAGATTATTAAAGAATCTGTTTTCCAAGTAAACGATATCTACAAAGTAAAAACTATGATTGATATTCCTCAATCATTGATTAATGCTTATGTAAAAAAGGTTAAAGATACTACTGGTAAAAATTTACGTCAGTTTTTTGGTGATGTTGACATCGCTGAAGAAATTGTTAAGTATATAAATATGAACAACTTAGATGTTGAAAAAATTCCTGGTGGAGCATTAATGGGTGGTCAAGTTCAACCTCAAACTCAAACAGAAGCTCAACCTGAAGCTCAAACGCAAGTTCAACCTCAGACACAAGTTCAAACGGAAGTTCAACCTCAAACACAAGTTCAAGGTGAAGAATTTGAAGAACCTCAAGCAAAAGCTCAAGGATCTCAAGAGGAAGAAGAAAAAGAGGAAGAACCTCAAGCAAAAGCTCAAGGATCTCAAGAGGAAGAAGAAAAAGAGGAAGAACCTCAAGCAAAAGCTCAAGGATCTCAAGAAGAAAAAGAAGGTGAAGAAGAATTACCAGCTTAATCTTAATAAAAATATAAATTAAAACCTATCAGAAATGATAGGTTTTTTTATTTAATATATAGTTAATGAGATATTTAAAGTTATTTGAAAATTTTCAAGAGATTGATAATCCACACGGTGGTGAGTTTAACTATGGTAAATTAACTGAATCAGATATTACCAAAATTACAGTCTTTATAGAGGACTTAAAATTATACACTAAAGAAAATAATATTAAATTAGTTTTATCACCTGAAAAAGGAGTTCAATTCTCTGAGGGTGGTATCTTGTGTAATGGATATTTCGATGATATTACTAGCACTTTAGCTTGTGCACTTGGCAAAGATGTATCACAATGGTTAGTTATATTACTACACGAATCTTGTCATATGGATCAATGGGTTGAAAAAGTTCCAGAATGGACTGAAAATGTTGGAATGGACAATATAGAAAAATGGTTAAATGGTGATGATACTGTTAATATGAATAATATTGACAATGAAATAAGAACATCTATAATAGTTGAAGTAGATTGTGAAAAGAGAACTGTGGAAAAGATTAAAAAATATGGATTAGATTCAATTATAAATATTGATGAATATATACAGAAGTCAAATGCTTATGTTCTGTTCTATTTATGGATGAGAAAGAATAGAAAATGGTATACTATTGGTAAAGAGCCATATAATATAACAGATGTTGTTAATGTTATGCCAAAAACATTTGATATAAATTACACAATCTTAGATTCCAATATTGAAAAAACATATGATACTTATTTATAATGAAATATATTAAAACATTTGAAAGTTATAATAGTGAAACATTAATTATAGTTGATGTTCAGAAATCATTTAAGAAGTTCTTTTCAGAAATGTATCTTAATGAGTTAAATAAATATTGTAATAACTTTCAAAATGTCTACCAACTTTGGGACAACCATATAGATGGTAAGAGTGTAGATAAAGATTATCTATATGAAGATGAACCTGAAATTCCTATACATGATGACTTATATCATTTCCCTAATCAAACAGATTTAATTGAAAAAAGATATAACTATGATGTAGATGCTGATTTCTATAAAAAAATTTTAGATAAAGAGGTTTATGATAAAATAAGTGATATGGAAGAATCTAAATCACTAAAGAAAGGTGATATATTTAATACTAAAGAAGGAACTATTATTACTTATATAGGGAATAAGCATGTTTGGTTCCATTCTCCTATAAAACTATATGAACTTTTAAAATCATTAAAAGATAAAGAAGTTACTATTGTTGGTGGGGCTGATTCAGAATGCTTAGAAGATGTTGTTACAACCGCTGAAAGTTTAGGTGTTAAAATTAAAAGAGACTATAAGTATATTTATACTGCTAATAGTTGCCCAATTAAATAATATGAAATTAATTAGAGAATATAAAGAGTATACATTAATGGATAAGATATCTGATAAATTATCAGGCATATTTCCAAATGTTAAAATTGTTAATAATATATTATTAGCATCATCTATTCTTGATAAGTCAGGAAAACCAAATGTTAGAATAGATTCTAAAATTCCTCTTAAAGCTCTTATGTTAAAATTTGAAAAAAATTCAATTGAAATAAAATCTATTGTAAATTCAACAGGAGAAAAGGGTTTATCTCAAGAAGTTATGAGAATAATATTAAGTTCAATAGATAAAGATTTTACAATTATTATAGATCAAGATGTTAGTAATGGATTTTGGGATAAAGTTATACAAAAACATCCAGAATATAACTGGGTAAAAAATTAAATATATAAATCATGCCAGCGAGAAGTCAACAACAAGCTAAATTTATTTGGGCGATGAGAAATAAGTATGGTTCTAAAAAGAAAGCTCCTAAGAATATGAAATGGGTCTTTGATAAAGAATGGACTGAAGGAATTAAAATGAAATCTTTACCTAAATATGCTGAAAATGAAAGCATTATGAGATTTGAAGAATTTAATGAACAATATGAATTTGAAGATTTTACTTTAAGTGATATGGAATTTGTTAAAGAGTTATATGAAGAAGGAATTACAGATATAGGTCAATTAGCACTTGAGTCTGATTTAAGTAAAGAAACAGTAAAACAAATAATATACACTCTTAAGTAAAGAGGTGAAATTAATTTATAGTTAAGTAAACATCATATTCTTTTATAGTAAAGAATACTTCCATTACATCTTGATAATTCTCAGGATCTTGATAAAAAGAAACAGAAAGTTTATAAGGTATACTTCTAATTTCTGGAATATAAGTAGAAATTTGGTCTCTTATATCATTTTCAACATTTGTAGCAGATACTTTAGTTTCAAATAGTAATTTAGGTAAGTCAGCTCCAAACTGGGGATCTCCAAAAACTTCACCCTTATTAGTAAATACTATCATTTCATATTTTTGAACAATAACTCTAACTAACTCATCTTCAATAAGTTCTTTGTTAACAAATCTAGGATGACCAGGATACCCAATATAAAAATCTGAAAAATTAAATGACGCCATGTACTATATATTAATTTAGAATATCCCTAAACTTACCAAGTATGGTCATACCCAATACTATTGGATCAGTATTTGTTTCTAATTTTGAAGTATAATCAGATACAATATAATTACACTTAAATAATTTATCAACATTATCACTCTTTTCATTTAGTGACCAATCAATAAATGGTCTACCTAAAAGAGATATCATAACATCTATCTTATCTGGTCCAAATGTAGACATCAAAAAGTGATATATCTTTTCATAATCCATTGATTTATCATAGATACAACTATAAAGATCCAATTTTAATTTATTAGAAATATTAGATGATGCGCTACTGAGGCTACCGGTTTCTAAATAATTTTGAACCTCCACCATTATAGACCTAAAGTCCGGAAACTTCTTACTAACTATAGTAATTAAATCTTCTTTAGTAATTTCTTTTCCTTCTTTTGGTAGAATGACATTATTTATTCTCTTAAAAATTTCCATCTTAAGATATTTCTCCTCTTCAACAGACTTACAATCAAAGCTTATTTGAGGAATTCTAGACTTAATACCATCAGATACTTTATTTAAGTGATTGGTAGTAATAATAAATCTTACATTTTTATTATACTTCTCAATAAATGCCTTGAAGGCGTCTTGAAACTGAACTGAAACTCTCTCAAACTCATCAAGAAATACATATTTAATATCAGACTCAACATCCATCATGGGAGTGGTCTTACAGAAGTTTTCAATCTCTGATCTCAAAACATCAATAGAGGTGTATAAGGAACTATTTAACTCTAAGAAAGGTTTATCTTTTGTGTATTTACCAATTAAAATTCTAGCTAAACTAGTTTTACCAGTACCATAATGTCCGTGAAATATATAATTTTGAGTAACTCCATTTTCAAATTGTTTTCTTATTCTGGGTAATAAGACAACTTCTTCCAAAGTTTTTGGTCGCCATTTTTCCCATAGTAAAAGTGATTTTATAGTAGACATATTTTATTTTTTAGTAATTAATATATTACAAATTGGAGACAAAGTTTATTTAATATATAACTTCATGGTAGGTAAAAAGTTTAATTTTGAAGATGTATTTTTCAGAGATCTAACTGTTTGTGTTTTAGATACAATGGAGGGTCAAATTAACTGGGTTAATAGATTTAGCTCAGGCGATGTTTATGTTAAGGTTCCTTTCTACTACTCATTAACAGGAGATGAAAGATTCTTATTAGATTCATTTTCAGATGATATAGTTTCAGAAAACAGATTTATTGAGTTAAATACTGACCAAGTTCCAAGAGGCCATTTAACAATGACTAACTTTGCTATTAGATCTGATGAGTTTGCTAATCCAAATGTTTGGTTAAAGATGGTATTAGAAGATGATGTCGAAATAAGAAAAGTTTTATCTAAAGTAAGAGCTGTTCCAATTACGGTTAGTTATGACCTAGCTATTATTTTATCTAGTGAAATTGATATATTCAAATGTAGCCAAGCTATATTAGATACTCTTTGGTTATATAGATTTATGTGGTTTGAACATAACTTCATGAATATTGATGCGGTAATGTTACTACCAGATTCAAATACTGTTGAGATAAATAGAGAAAAGAATATGACTGGTGACAATACTATTAAATTGTCTATTTCATTTGAAGTTCAGACATATTATCCAGCATTAAGAAGAGATAGAGTTGGTGGTGGTGCTGGTGGAGGTGCTGCTGGTTCTGGTGCTGATTATTGGAATAATGGTGCTGGAAATAATCTTGACCTATCCAAAGTGTTACCAGGTGGAGTTTACGATCCAAATTATATAGTAGCACCGAAGAGAACAAGATGGTATAATAACCTCTTAAAAACAAGAGAAAAAACAAATCCAGGAACAAATAACCCAAATTCTGAAAATCCAAATAGAAATAATTAAAAATGAGAAAAAATGACTTTTTAACCTTAATATATAGAGTATATAAAAAAAAATATTTTAAAATATGAAGAATCTTAAACTTGAACTGTATAACTTCAAAAAAGAACTTTCTCTTGATCAAGAGGAGATTTCATTTGTAATTGAAGGACACATGAATGCTTGTAATGAGTTATCGGAAAAAGTAATTATAAACTCACTTAACGAAAGATTAAAGCCTTATACTTACGATAAAAGTGTTAAATCATTATTAGAAAATCTTAATGATGATATGAAAAATTACGAATTATTATATGAATTAAAAAATTTATATAATGTTTTAAATACTAAAAATCAAGGAGAACTTTATAGACAACCAATTAATGTTCTTTTACAGACTATTAATCTTGATACTGATCAAGACAGAATGTCTAAGATTCTTAATGAACTAGCTATCTATGATTGGGTTCCTGAAGTTAAATTATTCGTACATAACTTAACTAAATCTCCAGAAAAAAGAACAAATCTTTTAAGTGGTGGTAAAGGTGAATCTATCTTCACAGTTGTTGAACAAGTTGAAGAAGGTCATATTGCTTTAGTAAGAGATTCTTGGTTTATTTTAACTGAGTCTAATATTGAAAAAACTCTTTTAGAGAATCATGTTAAAAATGAAGAAGATTTAAAATCTTTAAGAATGTTAGAAACAGCTATGAAATATGCTACTGTTACTGAAGATAGAATTAATTTCAGAATTTCTGAATATTTAACTATTGGATTACCAGTTAATAAAAAAGGTTCTATCTATATCAATGATGATGAGATGAATGAAGAAACTACTTTAGAAAGTTTATTCTCTTCTCCAATTGTTCCAATTGTTAATAAAAACTTTTATCCAGTTTTACTTGAAGTATCTAAAAGTTTAGATAAATTCATTGAATTAGATGTTGTTAAAAAAGTTAACAATTTAATTAACCCTCACTTAGAAGTATTTGCATTCAACTACAAAAATAATACTTTTGTTTATAGATGTGATGAAAGATATGGTAACTCATTCTTTAAATATGAATCAGCTTTAGAATTAGTAAATGAGGTTAGAAATGAATTAAACTATGATTTAACTTATTTCTTTGAAAATAAATTAGATAAAGAATTAATAGTTAAGAGAAAACTTGAAGATAAAGAAAGAGAAATCTCTTTAAAACTTGAAGATGTTAATTTTAACATTGAAAAAGTCAAAGGTTCTATCCAAATGATTGGAGAATCTGAAGTTTTAACAACAGCTCTTAAAAACTTAGAAAAAAGGAAAAACAACTTAGATGCTGAACTACAAGTTACTAAGGAACTTCAATATAACGAAAGAATTAAACTTTAATTATTAAATTAAATAAAAAATCCTCATAGAAATTTGAGGATTTTTTATTTTAAATTAAACTTTCATGTTACATGTTCCTATAACATGAAAGTTTAAAATCTAAAAAGTTTTTTACTCAAAAAAATAATCCAACGCTTATTTATTTAAATAATAAAGACCTCTACATTGAGGTCATCGTGTCAAAAGCACAAGGAAAATTAACAAGAAACTCTGAAAAAATGTTAGAATTATTAGCGAAAAAAACAATCAAAAAAATGAGATATTGGTCAAATGATGACAGGTTAGATTGTTATCAATCTGGGCTACTTGATATGTTTCAAAACTGGTATAATTTTAATGAAGAAAAGTCTGTAAATGCTTTTGCTTATTTTACAGAAGTATTTAAAAGAGGAATTGCTAAAGGTTATAATGAACTTTATAAAAAGAAAGGCGATAATGAACATTTAATTAAATTAATTTCAATTGAAGGATCAAACGATGGTATGGGTCTACACTCACTCTAGAAATAAAAATTCAAAACATATTTAAACTAAAAAAACCTCTCAATTGAGAGGTTTTTCATTTTTATTTATATTAAGCTTCTGCTGGAACTTCAACTTCACTATAAACAGTTTGTAACATTCTTTCTGATACTAAATAAGGATCACAATTAGATGCTGGTCTTCTATCTTCAAAATAACCTTTACCTTCTACAATTGCTTGAGCAGGTATTCTAATAGAAGTATCTCTTGTAGAGAATCCATAACTAAAGTCATTGATACTTGAAGTTTCATGAGCTCCTGTTAATCTTTCATCATTGTATAAACCATAAACAGCAATATGTTCTTTTTGAAATTTATCTAATTTCTCCATTTGTTCTTTAATGATTTCTAAACCACCTTCTTCTCTCATTTCCTTAGTAGAGAAGTTAACATGACATCCAGTTCCATTCCAGTCTCCTTTTAATGGTTTTGGGTGTAATGAAATCTTTACATTGTGTTTCTCAGCAACTCTTTGTAAAAGATATCTTGATATCCATAATTGGTCTGATCCATTTAAAGCGGTAACAGGTCCTATTTGATATTCCCATTGACCTAAAAGAACTTCAGCATTTATACCAGAAATATCTAATCCAATTTCCATACATACATCCATATGCTCTTCTACAATACCTCTACCTACAACATTATCAGAACCAATACCACAATAGTAATCACCTTGAGGTCTAGGAGTTTTGTTTGGATCTAAAGTAAATCCTAAAGGAATACCTTCACCATATCCAAATGGAATCATAGGTTTATGAGTTAATGTATATTCTTGTTCCCAACCAAACCATGGAAGATCTGATTTCTCATTTGATTCAATATTTAACTCATTTACTTTTTTAGATAATTTTCTTCTGTTGTTTGATTCATGTGGTGTACCGTCTGGATTAAGAACTTCACATAAAACTAATCTATGTGGATTACCTCTAAATGGATCCATAGTAACAAATACTGGCTTTAATAGACAGTCGGTGTTTTTACCTTTACCAGACTGAGCTTGCCCAGTAGAACTACCATCAAATGACCAAACAGGATAGTCAAATGGAATCATTGTATCCATTTTATTCACAATCTTTGTCTTACTCCTAATTTGTTGAGGGTTAGAACCATCAAGCCAAATATACTCTAATTTAATATTCATAAGTGTTGTTGTTTTTTTTATTTTATTATTTTTTTAAACTTTGTTTAGAATATTATATAAAAATTAAGTAACAATTTTAAAATATGAATAGAGTAATTTTACAACTTTGGGAAGAATCTGAAAGAGGATTTGGAACTAGATCGGACGGGTGTTCAATTCACACAGACTCTGAAAATAGAAATAATTATATTAAATCTATCTATGATTCAAGAGGTGATATGGTACCTAATACATATGATAAAATTATAGGATCTGAATTAGAGGCTTTTATAGATGATGAGTTATTTAAGAAATTAAATGAAGAAAAATCCATAAGATTAATTGAACCAGAATTTAATAATTTAATTAAATTTGAAGAAATAATTATAAAATAAAATGATAACATTTTTTTATACATTTATAATAGTATTTATCTGGAATGAAATCTATTATATAAAAAATAAACACAGATTAAGTCTTAATTTCAAAAATAAAGATATTGAGTCTACAACAATACTAGATCTTACTTACTATCTCACAAAAGTATTATATTGGTCTTGGCTAATAATTGGTATGTTTACATATCTATCACCATACTTTATAATACTATTATCATTGGTGATTATAAAACTAATAACATTCAAGTCAAAGAAAAAGTCTCTTTATGTTATATTTGATAATATATTTCCTATACTATCTGTGTTTATTTTAGGAGTTATACTTTTAATTAAGTTTACAAGTTAAACTTTTTCAAATGGTCTTCTGTTATGATAATAAACTCATAACCTTTTTTATTACACCAAGCTATCATAGTTTTCCACTTTTCGGAATTTCTCTGAGCCATTTTAAATTTAAACTCTAAGTTTTTTAGTTTTTTTAAAGACAATCCATCCGGTATGTTAAATTTACCTTCTGTGAATAATATAGCATCTTTATATTCCTCATTTGGCTTAACCTCAACCACAACCTGCTTTAGCCTATCATCTATCATCATTTCATAATAGAAATCCGGATAATAACTATGTTCTTTTATTTTTTGATCACCATTTTCAAAGTGAGTCATTTGATAAGGAATTCTCAAGTTCTCAGATCCCCACTTCGTGACTTTAACATTCATATCTAGCCAAGTCATTATTTTCAACTCCCAAGAGCTCCTATAGTAAACACCACCTTGAGTATTTAACTTAATAACTTTATCCTTGTTCTTAGGAGTATAGTTTCCCTGGTGATAGTTTTTATTATTCGGCTTTGAGTTTAACATATTATATTTTTTAATTTTTCTATTATTGACTCGTTATATTTAATAGTTATTAGTTCTATATTATTTACTTTACAAAAATTTCTTTTAATATCATCATTTACTTGTGTATACTTTAGACCATCCAACCCACCAAATTTATCAACCGATTCATAGTGTTGAATTCCATTATATTCTATACATACTTTTATATCAGGTAAATAGAAATCAAATCTTAACTTTTTTTTATTAACACAACCATTGAATGTCTTTTCTCTTATATAATTTATTTGATTTTTTTCTAATATTTTTTTAATAATTATCTCACTTGTAGATTTTTTTGGCAAGAATCCCATTAGATGATAGTCGGGCAATTGTTCAATATCGCCTATATCGGTTTTTAATATCATTTTGAATCTTTTTCCTCTATAGTAAAGTGTTGAATAATCTATATCAAGTAATTCACCCCAAACCATTATTGATTTTTGTATAAATTTAAGCCTTTCTATTTTTAGATTGGACTCTCTTCTACAGACAGAACATCCATGTCTTTTAATGTTATCAACCGTTGATTTTATTATGTGTCCTTCCTTACAAGAAAATTCTGATTTACTTCTATACCCATTATATTTTATAATGTTTATATCAATTTTAGATAAGAAATTAACTAAATCTTTATTTAGCCTAATTCTGCTACAACTTGGGCAATTTTGACCAAGTATAAAATGATTATGTATTCTCTGACTAAACAGACCATGTGTTTTACAAACGATTTTTATCTTATCAAATGACTCATATTCATTCTTATCAAATATATAATCATATCTTGTCTTTATACTATTGATGTACTCTTTTGTATATTTTAGTTCCGTTTTATTTGAACATTTTGAACATTTTTTTAACTTAACATGAACATCAAACCTCTGGGAAACCAAACCATGTGATATACAATCATATACTACTTTCTTCTTTGATCCATCTATAATTCCTAAGTATTTTAGTCCTAAGTTCGGTAATTTATCAATTTCTGACTTTTTCAATTCTCTCATATTGTATATATAAATATCCAAAAGTGGGAAAAATTATATTGAGTTTAACATATATTTATATATAATAAAAATTAATCTCTGATATGGGTGTTTTAAATGAACTAGTGAATTATCAAGTGAAAGTTGAGGGTGGTGATAAAGCATCCAACT
>Ga0114974_10000826_pt1 | contig 25055 bp, 27 predicted proteins | sample S_130206_EF_Meta_FD_87318 | JGI IMG/M metagenome (GOLD analysis project Ga0114974, IMG submission 87318) | Freshwater microbial communities from Lake Simoncouche, Canada to study carbon cycling - S_130206_EF_MetaG | ecosystem: Environmental > Aquatic > Freshwater > Lake | place: Lake... | reverse complement strand
CTATCCCACTTGCGGCGCTTGAAATCGATGATCCGGTATTGCTGCTTGTGACCACCGGCGATGCCGCGCGAGGTGACATGGCCCTTGTTGTTGCGGCCGCCAGTCTTGCGCTTGCCTTCGGTCAGCGCCTTCAGCGGCTTGCCCTTCCAAAGCGACGACTTGTCGACGAGGATCAGCGCGCGGCGTGAGGGGCTGGTCGGATTGTAATTCTTCAGTGCCATCGGTCTAACCCCGCAGCCCTTCGGTGATGTCAATCGACTGGCCTTCGGCCAGCGTGACAACAGCCTTCTTTACATCGGAGCGCGTGTAGGGACGACCCTTCCAGCGCTTGGTCTTGCCCTTGGCCGTCAGCGTGTTGACGCCGGTGACCTTGACACCGAACAGAGCCTCGACCGCCGCCTTGATCTGCGGCTTGGTCGCGTCCTGCGCCACGCGGAACACCACGGCATTGTGCTCGGAGAGCAGCGTCGCCTTTTCGGTGATGTGCGGGGCGACGATCACGTCATAGTGACGCGTGTCGATTGCAGCCTTAGGCATCAGTTAGCCCCTCCCGGGAGGGCGAACCGCGCCTCCAACCTTTCGACCGCAGCGCGGGTCAGCACTAGCGTGTCATGCTTGAGAATGTCATAGACATTGGCACCGACCGCCGGGAGCACGTTGAGCCCGACGATGTTGCCAGCGGCGCGGGCGAAGCCTGCATCCACTGCTTCGCCATCAATCACGAGCACCTTCTTGCCCCAGCCCGACTTGGCCAGCTGGCCAACCAGCAGCTTGGTCTTGGCATCGGTGAGCTCGAGGTTGTCGACGACGACCAGACCGGCTTTCGCCTTGGCCGAGAGCGCCATCTTGAGACCCAGCGCGCGGACCTTCTTGTTGAGCGAGACGTCAAACTCGCGGCGACGTGCGCCGTGAGCCTTGCCACCGCCGATGAAGATCGGAGCAGCACGGTCGCCGTGACGGGCGGTACCGCCGCCCTTCTGGTTGCCGAGCTTCTTGCCGGTGCGGGCAACTTCCGAACGCTCGCGAGTGGCGCGGGCGATGCCGCGACGGTTCTCGAGCTGCCAGGTTACCACGCGGTGGAGGATGTCGGCACGCGGCTCGACGCCGAATACCGCATCGTTGAGTTCGATGTCGCCCTTGCCGGCCGAACCATCAATCTTGAGGACTTTGACTTTCATGGCTTAGCCCTCCTGACCGTCTTGGGCCGGGGCCGAAGCCTCGGGCGCTGCGTCCTGAACGACTGCATCGTCCTGAGCCTGCTCCTGAACGATCACTTCTTCTTCAGCGATCGGCTCGGCCAGATCGTTGGCACCCTTGAGGGCACCTGGATAGGGCGCTTCGGCGTGGCGCGGAACCTTGACCGAATCCTTGACCGTCAGCCAGGTGTTCTTGGCGCCGGGCACCGAACCCTTGACGAAGATCAGGCCGCGTTCGTCATCGACGCGCACGACTTCGAGATTCTGCTGGGTGCGTTCCTTGTCACCCATGTGACCGGCCATCTTCTTGTTCTTGAAGACGCGGCCCGGATCCTGGCGTTGGCCAGTCGAACCAAGTGCACGGTGGCTGATCGAAACACCGTGAGTGGCGCGCATACCGCCGAAACCCCAGCGCTTCATGCCGCCGGCAAAGCCCTTGCCCTGCGTGTGCCCGGCAACATCGACGAGCTGGCCCGGCACGAAGTGCGAGGCAGCAATCGTCGCGCCGACTTCGAGCACGGCATCGTCAGCCACACGGAATTCGCAAACGCGGGCCTTGAGAGGCACCTGCGCCTTGGCGAAATGTTCGCGTTGCGGCTTGGCTACATTCTTCTGTTTCGCCGAGCCCGCGCCGAGCTGGAGAGCGACGTAACCGTCGCGCTCTGCGGTGCGGACCGAGACGACCTGGCACTCTTCCAGTGACAGGACGGTAACGGGCACATGCCGGCCGTCCTCCTGAAACAGGCGGGTCATTCCCACTTTCCTGGCGATCACGCCGGTGCGCATGATCCATACTCCATACAGAGGCCTGACGGGACCATCCCGAAAGGCGTGTTCAACCCAAAATATGAGCGAGCCCCGTCCGGGCTGAGTGCCTTCCACGCCCGGAATGGGAGAGGAAAGCGAGACGGGGGACGCTTGCCCGGCCAAAGTGCCCGAAGGCGGGTGCCGGAGGTATCCCTATGTCCGCAGGGCCTTGCGACCCTGAAACAGTATTACGCGAGTTTGATCTCGACGTTCACGCCGGCCGCCAGGTCGAGCTTCATCAGCGCGTCCACAGTGGTGGCGTTGGGCTGCACGATATCGAGCAGCCGCTTGTAGGTGCGCACCTCGAACTGCTCACGCGACTTCTTGTCGATGTGCGGTCCGCGGTTCACGGTGAATTTTTCGATTCTCGTCGGGAGAGGAATGGGCCCACGGATCAGCGCGCCGGTGCGGCGGGCGGTCTCCGCGATTTCGCCAGTCGCCTGATCCAGCACGCGATGATCGAATGCCTTGAGGCGGATGCGAATATTCTGGGCTTCCATGTCCAACTACCGATGAGAAAGAGCAAAAACAAAACTTGGGGCCAAAATCAGATGACCAAAGCCCCAAAAACCGACCGCCGGGGGGGCCAGAACGAATCTGGCACCCCCGGCGGAGCGCGGCCTATATTACTTCGAGATCGAGCTGACAACCCCAGAACCGACGGTGCGTCCACCTTCGCGAATTGCGAAGCGCAGGCCCGGGTCCATGGCGATCGGCGCGATCAGCTTGACGCCAATCGTGACGTTGTCGCCGGGCATGACCATCTCGGTGCCCTCGGGGAGGATCACTTCGCCAGTCACGTCCGTGGTGCGGAAATAGAACTGCGGGCGATAGTTGGCGAAGAACGGCGTGTGACGGCCACCTTCGTCCTTCGACAGCACATAGACCTCGGCGTTGAACTCGGTGTGCGGGGTAACCGAACCGGGCTTGCAGAGAACCTGGCCGCGCTCGACTTCTTCACGAGCAACGCCGCGAACCAGCGCGCCGATGTTGTCGCCGGCTTCACCCTGATCGAGCAGCTTGCGGAACATTTCGACGCCGGTGACGACAGTCTTGCGGGTATCCTTGAGGCCGACGATCTCGACTTCCTCGCCAACCTTGACGATGCCGGTCTCGACGCGGCCGGTAACGACCGTGCCGCGACCAGAGATCGAGAACACGTCTTCCACCGGCATCAGGAACGGCTTGTCGGTCGGACGCGGCGGCTGCGGGATGAATTCGTCGACGGCCTTCATCAGGGCGTTGATCGAATCCTTGCCGATGTTGTCGTCGCGGCCTTCGAGAGCGGCCAGAGCCGAACCCGGGATGACCGGAATGTTGTCGCCGTCGAAGCCGTAGGAGGTCAGCAGTTCGCGGATTTCCAGCTCAACGAGCTCGAGGATTTCGGCGTCGTCGACCTGATCGACCTTGTTCATGTAAACCACCAGCTGGGGCACGCCGACCTGGCGGGCCAGCAGGATGTGCTCGCGGGTCTGCGGCATCGGGCCGTCAGCAGCGTTCACCACCAGGATAGCGCCGTCCATCTGGGCAGCACCGGTGATCATGTTCTTCACATAGTCGGCGTGGCCCGGGCAATCGACGTGGGCATAGTGGCGGTTGGCGGTTTCATATTCGACGTGCGCCGTCGAAATGGTGATGCCGCGCTCGCGCTCTTCGGGAGCCTTGTCGATGTTGGCATAGTCGGTGAACGTCGCGCCGCCGGTTTCAGCGAGCACCTTGGTGATCGCTGCGGTTAGCGTGGTCTTGCCATGGTCAACGTGACCGATGGTGCCGATGTTGCAGTGCGGCTTCGTCCGCTCGAATTTTGCCTTAGCCATTGTTCAAACCTTCTTCTTCGCTTGAATTGAAATCTGCGGGTAGGGAGGCGCCCGCTGAAACAGGCGCCGCCCCTAATCTTATCTTGCCGGTTAAGCAAGCTTCTCGTTGACCCCACTCGCCGTCAGGCGAGCTTCTCCTTAACTTCGGCCGCGACGTTCGCCGGGACCTCGTCATAATGCGAGAATTGCATCGAATAATTCGCCCGGCCTTGCGTGAATGAGCGCAGCTGGTTGACGTATCCGAACATGTTGGCCAGCGGCACCATGGCTTCGACGACCTGGGCATTGCCCCGGCTGTCGGTGCCCTGGATCTGGCCGCGGCGGCTGTTCATGTCGCCGATGACGTCGCCGAGATATTCCTCGGGGCTGACGACTTCGACCTTCATGATCGGCTCGAGCAGCTTGATGCCCGACTTCTGGGCTGCTTCGCGCATGCCCGCCCGTCCGGCAATTTCAAACGCCAGCGCCGACGAGTCGACGTCGTGATAGGCGCCGTCATAAAGCTCGATCTCGAAATCGATGATCGGGAAGCCGATCAGCGAACCCGATTCGGCGGTCTCGCGCATGCCCTTTTCGACGGCCGGGATATATTCCTTGGGAATATTGCCGCCCTTGATGTTGTCGTTGAAGATTATGCCCGATCCGCGCTCGCCCGGAGTCAGCTTGAACTTGATCCGGCCGAACTGGCCCGAACCGCCCGACTGCTTCTTGTGGGTGTAATCGATGTCCACAGGCTTGGCGAGATACTCACGATAAGCCACCTGCGGCGCGCCGACGTTGGCCTCGACCTTGAACTCGCGGCGCATGCGATCGACGATGATGTCGAGGTGAAGCTCACCCATCCCCTTGATGATTGTCTGGCCCGATTCGTGATCGGTGGAAACGCGGAACGAAGGATCTTCGGCAGACAGGCGATTGAGCGCAACGCCCATCTTTTCCTGGTCGGCCTTTGTCTTGGGCTCCACCGACAGTTCGATAACCGGCTCGGGGAATTCCATCCGCTCCAGCACGATCGGCTGGCGCTCGGCGCACAGCGTGTCGCCGGTGGTGGTTTCCTTCATGCCGGCAAGGGCAATGATGTCGCCGGCAAAAGCCTCGTCGACGTCCTTACGGTCGTTGGCGTGCATTTCGAGCATGCGCCCGACCTTTTCCTTCTTGTCCTTCACCGAGTTCAGGTAGGTGCCCTTGGTGAGCGTGCCCGAATAGATGCGGATGAAGGTGAGGCTGCCGACGAATGGATCGTTCATCACCTTGAAGGCCAGCGCGCTGAACGGCGCGTCGTCACGGGGCGGACGGCTGTCCTTCTCGTCGCTGTCCATCTTGACGCCTTGCACGTCCTCGATGTCGAGCGGCGAAGGCAGATAGTCTACCACGGCGTCGAGCAGGGGCTGCACGCCCTTGTTCTTGAACGCCGAGCCGCAGCAGACCGGCACGAACGACTGGTTGAGCGTGCCCTTGCGGATCAGCGCCTTCAAAGTCGCGACGTCGGGCTCGTTGCCTTCGAGATAGGCTTCCATCGCATCATCGTCCTGTTCGACGGCGAGCTCGATCAGTTCACTGCGATATTTCGCGGCTTCGTCGGCCATGTCGGCGGGGACGTCTTCGTAGAAGAACTCGGCGCCGAGCGCTTCGTCCTTCCAGATAATCGCGCGGTTGTAGACGAGATCGACCAGACCCTTGAGATCGGCTTCGAGGCCGATCGGGAGATAGAGCACCGCGGGCTTGGCGCCGAGGCGGTCGATGATCGACTGGACGCAATACTTGAAATTGGCGCCGGTGCGGTCGAGCTTGTTGATGAAGCACATACGCGGCACGCCATACTTGTCGGCTTGGCGCCACACGGTTTCGGACTGGGGCTCAACGCCCGCCACGCCATCGAAACAGGCGACCGCGCCATCGAGAACGCGCAGCGAACGCTCGACTTCGATGGTGAAGTCGACGTGGCCGGGGGTATCGATGATGTTGATGCGGTGGTCGTTCCAGAAACATGTCGTCGCAGCCGAGGTGATCGTGATGCCACGCTCCTGCTCCTGCTCCATCCAGTCCATCGTCGCCGCGCCATCATGCACTTCGCCGATCTTGTAGCTCTTGCCGGTGTAATAGAGAATGCGCTCGGTGGTCGTGGTCTTGCCGGCGTCGATATGCGCCATGATACCAATATTGCGATACATCGAGAGCGGATGGCTGCGTGCCATGGGTATTTCCTTAAGTCGCTGGGAGGGGCCAGATTGCCCCTGCCCTTTGGTTCAGTTCTGTGACAGTCGCGTGACCTACCAGCGGTAGTGCGAGAACGCGCGGTTGGCGTCGGCCATGCGGTGGGTATCTTCACGCTTCTTGACCGCATTGCCGCGGTTGTTGGCGGCATCGAGCAGCTCGGCCGAGAGCCTTGCAGCCATCGTCGTTTCCGAGCGATTGCGCGCTGCCGAAATCAGCCAGCGGATGGCCAGCGCCTGAGCGCGCTCGGGGCGCACTTCGACGGGAACCTGATAGGTGGCACCACCGACGCGGCGCGAGCGCACTTCGATCTGCGGCTTCACATTTTCCAGCGCCGAGTGGAACATTTCGACCGGATTGCCCTTGGCCTTGGTCTCCATGGTTTCCATGGCGCCATAGACGATCGATTCGGCGACCGACTTTTTGCCATCGAGCATGAGGTTGTTCATGAACTTCGACAGGATCTGATCCCCGAACTTGGGATCGGGCAGGATGACCCGCTTTTCGGGACGACGACGACGTGACATTGTTGAATTCCTTATCCTCGGGGTCAGCGCGTGGACCGCGCGACCGCCTAAACCAGCAAGCGCACTTACTTCGGACGCTTGGCGCCATACTTCGAACGGCTCTGCTTGCGATCCTTGACGCCCTGGGTATCCAGCACGCCGCGCAGCACATGATAGCGCACGCCGGGAAGATCGCGCACACGGCCGCCGCGGATCAGCACGACGCTGTGCTCCTGCAGGTTGTGGCCTTCGCCGGGAATATAGGAGATGACCTCGCGGCTGTTGGTCAGGCGGATCTTGGCGACCTTGCGAAGCGCCGAGTTCGGCTTCTTCGGGGTGGTCGTATAGACACGGGTGCAAACGCCACGCTTCTGCGGGTTCTGCTCCATCGCCGGGACCTTGGACTTGGCCTTCTGCGGAACGCGGCCCTTGCGGACCAGCTGGTTGATTGTCGGCATGAAAAAACTTCACCTAGTTTGTGGAGCTCAGGTCCAAAGGTGAAGGCGATCGCGGAATATCTCACGCAGCGCAGCGCCGGGGTTAACCCCGCGACAAAACGCACCGTGAGCCGAAAACGCTCCACCCGGGCAAAAGCGCCGGGTTACTTTGACGGATTGCCTAGGGTCGCCCCCGAACGCACCGGCAATGTTCAGCTCAATCCGGATTGGGCGGACCCTTACCGGAAGCGCGGGCCGTTAGACGGGTTTGCCAGCGAGGTCAAGCGCAGCCTGGAGGCATGGCTGTGATATTCAGAACGCCAGCAGGTCACCTGACAATAATCTGGCAGCCATGGCCCCAACGCGCTATCCACTCCGGACCGGGTGATGAAGTCAACGGAAAGAGGATAGAGCCATGCTGCCAGACAGGCCAGGCGAACTGATCGACAAGGGCGCGCTGATCCGCGACATCGACTTTGCGCCGTTTCACATGCGGGTTTCGACCGAGCGCTATTACAGCGCCGACTATGCGAGCCGCGAGCGTGAGCAGCTATGGATGCGGGTGTGGCAGGTGGCGGGGCGCGCCGATGACATTCCCGAAGCGGGCGACTGGATGGAATACCGGCTGTTCGACCAGTCGTGGGTGCTGGTGCGGGGCAAGGACGGGGCGGTGCGCGGCTTCGTCAATGCCTGTCGCCACCGAGGCAATGCCTTTTGCGAGGGGAGCGGCCATGCGGCGCGGTTTACCTGCCCCTATCACAACTGGTCCTATGGCCTCGACGGCGCGCTGCTGGCGGTGGCCAAGCCGGATTTTGATGGCAGCACCGAAGAATTCGTCGGCGACAAGGCCGAACTGGGCCTGGTTGCGGCCAAGGTGGAATGTTTTGCCGGGTTCGTGTTCCTCAACCCCGACCCGAATGCCGCGCCGCTCACTGATTTCCTCGGCGAAGTCGCGGGTCTGCTGGCGCCCTACAAGCTCGAGGAAATGATCCCGATCGGGCTCAACAAGCGCGAGCCGCTGGAGTGCAACTGGAAAGTGGTAATGGATGCCTTTCAGGAGGGCTATCATGTCCAGGCGGTCCACCCCGAGCTGGTCAAGGCGATGGATGAATCGCAGGAGCGCTATGCCTTCTTCGGCGATCATTCGGTAGCGACTGCCCCGTTTGGCGCGGCCAACATGGCGGACTTCGGGCCCGAGCAACAGGCTGAGGCGATCCGCTATCTGCCCGCGACTTTCCCCAGCGTCACCGAGGTGCTGCCGCGCTTTGAGGAACTGCTGGACGGTCACCGCAGCGCCGATGGTACGATGGCGTTCCCCCAAGGCATCAACGGGCGGCTGCTGTTGCAGCAGGCAACGCGCGACACGCTAAGCGCCAAGGGCCTCGACGCCTCCGCGCTGACCGACACCCAGATGAGCGACAACCACTTCCATCTGGTCTTCCCCAATCTGTTCATGACCATCCGCGCCGGGGAGGCGACGGTGATCATCTCCACTCCGCATGAAAGCGGCGATCCGGGGCGGTGTTACTGGCAGGTGATGGGGCTGATGTGGCTGCCGCCCGAACAACGTGCCGCCGCGCGCGAGCCGCTGGTGGAAGTGAAGGAAGGCGAGCACGAGCCCTATTTCCTCGCGCTCGAACAGGATTACGACCAGATGCAGGCCCAGCAACGCGGCCTGCGCAATTCAGGCCTCAAGCACATGGCGCTGACCCGCCAGGAAGTGCGGCTGGCATATTATCATTCGGCACTAGACAGCTGGGTGGAAGAGAGAGGGAAACGATGACTCAATACGCAACTGCAACTGCCACCAGAAACGAGCCGGGGCCGCTGCGCCAGGTGGTCATCGATTTCAACGAGTGCCAGTCGAAGATCCTCGCCGCTGGGGTCAAGTCCGCCGCCGACTGGGAGCCGATGAACGCCTATCTCGACACGTCCACGTTCAAGCGCGTCGGCGCCTATCTCGAAGTGCTGGATTTCACCGAATACTGCGAATTCCTCGCCGGATGGGCGGCAGGCGGCACCCATTTCGAATTCACCGAGTTTCATGTGACCGAGATCGGCAACACCCTGTTCCAGGAAATCGAGGAACGCCACACCCGGGGCGATGCTTTCATCCGCAAGAATGTGATCGCGGTTTACCGGTTCAATGCCGATAACAAGATCGTGCATCTGGATATTTACGAGCAGGCGAAGGATTCAGGCGACTGGATCAAGGATGCGGCGCGCGAGGCGATGGAGGCTTAGCTCTCCCCTCCCGCAATGGGGTACCATCCCCCTTGCGCCCTTCCCCCCTTCCCGCCACAAGCCCGCGAGCATGGCCAGCCTCCCGAATCTGCTGAATCGCCTCGCCGCGCGCCCGCGTCTGTGCGCTCCCGTGCTGGGCGCTTTGGCGGCCACGGGCTTTGAACCGCTGCACCTGTGGCCGCTGACCCTGCTGGCGCTCGCCGGGCTGATCGCGCTGATTGCGCAGGCCTCCAGCGCAAAGCAGGCCATGCTGATCGGCTGGCTGTTCGGCGTTGGCCACTTCACGATTGGCGACAACTGGATCGCCACGGCCTTCACCTTTCAGGCCAAGATGCCGATCTGGATGGGCTGGGTCGCGGTGTTTGGCCTCTCGCTTTATCTGGCGATCTATCCGGCACTGGCGGCGCTGGCTGCATGGCGCTTTGCGCGGGCCAATTATGGCGCGCTGGTAACTGGCTTTGCGGGCTGGTGGATCGTGACCGAATGGCTGAGGAGCTGGGTGTTTTCGGGCTTTGCCTGGAACCCGCTAGGTATGGTGGCGCTGGGGCCATTTTCACGGCCCGGCCTTGCCGCGCTGGCGCCTTGGATGGGGACCTATGCGCTGTCCGGGCTGGTGGTGCTGCTCGCCGGGGCCTGGCTGATCGCCCTGCTCCGCCGCAAGCCGGACGGGCGCGGGGTCTTGCTGGTGCTGGTGCCGGTCTGCCTGATGCTGCTGCCGGGCGGCGGATCGGGCACGCAAGGCACAGTGCCCTTCACACTCGTCCAGCCCGATATCCGCCAGGCCGATCTCGATAACCCTGCCAAGTGGGAGAGCCAGTTCGTCAAGATCACAGGCCTGTCTGCGGCAAAAAGCCCCGGCACCGACCGCCTCGTGCTGTGGCCCGAATCGGGCGTTCCGGACTATTTGCGCGAGGGCTATCCGACCTATTGGTATGACGGCACGACCTTCGGCGGCGATCCCGCGCTCGCGCGCCAGCGGCTGGGCTGGGTGCTGGGCAAGGGCGCGATGCTGCTGACCGGGACCACCGACCTCGAAATGAGCAAGGGCGAAGTGATCGCCGGGCGCAATGTGGTGACGGCGCTGGACTCCACCGGCACAATCCGCGGCTCCTATGCCAAGGCGCATCTGGTGCCCGGCGGCGAATATCTGCCCTTGCGCGAGTGGCTGGAACCCATCGGCCTCTCGCGGCTGGTCCCCGGCGATCTCGATTTCTGGCCCGGACCGGGTCCGCGCACGATGGACCTGGGGCCATGGGGCAAGGCGGGGGTGCAGATCTGCTATGAGATCATATTTTCTGGGCAAGTTGCCGACCGCGCGCATCGCCCCGATTACATTTTCAATCCCTCCAACGACGGCTGGTTCGGCTCGTGGGGCCCGCCGCAGCATCTGGCGCAGGCGCGGATGCGCGCGATCGAGGAAGGCCTGCCCGTGCTGCGCGCCACCACCACCGGGATCAGCGCAGTGATCGATGCCGATGGCGTGATACGGCAATATGTCCCGCGCCATCAGTCGGGCCGGCTCGATGGTCTGGTGCCCCCTGCCCATGCGCCCACCTTGTTCGCGTGGGCAGGCAATATGCTTCCGCTTGGCTGGGCAATACTACTTCTTGCCCTTTCGCTGGTTGCAACGCGGCCTCGCCGGGGCTAGAGCGCGGGTCACATAAAGCTTTCTTTATATGTCTCTCGAAATGGGTGCTGCATGCGTAACGATTATCTGTTCACCTCGGAAAGCGTTTCCGAAGGCCATCCCGACAAGGTTTCCGACCAGATCAGCGATTCGATCGTCGACCTGTTCCTGTCCAAAGACCCTGAAGCGCGCATCGCCTGCGAGACGCTGACCACCACCCAGCTGGTCGTGCTGGCCGGCGAAATCCGCTGCAAGGGCGTTTACGAGAACGGCGCATGGGCACCGGGCGCGCAGGCCGAGATCGAGGCGACTGTCCGCAACACCGTCAAGGACATCGGCTATGAGCAGGACGGTTTCCACTGGGAAAAGTTCGAATTCATCAATCGCCTGCACGGTCAGTCGGCCGACATCGCGCAGGGCGTCGATGCCGGCAGCAACAAGGACGAAGGCGCGGGCGATCAGGGCATCATGTTCGGCTATGCCACCGACGAGACCCCCGACCTGATGCCGGCTACGCTCTATTACAGCCACAAGATCCTGGAACGCATGGCTGCCGACCGCCACTCGGGCGCGGCGCCTTTTCTCGAGCCCGACGCCAAGAGCCAGGTTACCCTGCGCTATGAAGGCAGCGTGCCGGTTGCCGCCACGGCTGTCGTCGTCTCGACCCAGCACGCCAAGGGCTATGACGAGGGAGACAAGGAAGCCGCGCTCCACGCCTATGTAAAGCGCGTCGTCGCCGACGTGATCCCGGCGGAATTGCTGCGCGAAACCGAATATCACATCAACCCGACCGGTTCTTTCGAGATCGGTGGACCCGATGGCGACGCTGGCCTGACCGGCCGCAAGATCATCGTTGACACCTACGGCGGCGCGGCCCCGCACGGCGGCGGCGCGTTCAGCGGCAAGGATCCGACCAAGGTCGATCGCTCGGCGGCATACATCACCCGCTATCTCGCCAAGAACATCGTCGCGGCGGGCCTCGCCACGCGCTGCACCATCCAGCTGGCCTATGCCATCGGCGTCTCCAAGCCGCTGTCGCTCTATGTCGATACGCACGAGACCGGCAAAGTCGGCGATGATGTCATCGAAAAGGCCATCATGGGCATCGCCAAGCTGGGCGGCCTGACCCCGCGCGCCATCCGCACGCACCTTGGCCTCAACAAGCCGATCTACCGCAAGTCTGCAGCCTATGGCCACTTCGGCCGCACGCCCGAGGGCGATTTCTTCCCCTGGGAGCGGACCGATCTGGTGGACGATCTGAAGGCGGCTTTGGGCTGAGGCTTTGCTACTCCTACCCCCTCTCCCCGACGGGGAGAGGTAGCGCAGCTTGCCGCTTCAGCGGCTAGCGAAGTTGGGAGAGGGGCAATAGCGCCTTGACCCTCTCCAACTGCGGCTAGGCGCATTTGCGCCAAGCCTTCGTATCCTCTCCCCGACGGGGAGAGGAAATTGCGCCGCGCTGCCCCCTACCCATTATAGACCAGTGGCATCCCCGGCTCAGTCCAGCGCCTTTTCACCAAGGTGCCAGCCTCGGAAAACGTAATCCACGCATCCATCATGTCCGCCCCGCCAAAGGCGATGTTGGTGACCAGCCGGTCGGCAAGCGGCTCCTGGCTGGTCTGCCCCTGCGGCGTCACGGTGGTGATTGCGCCGGGCATCAGGGTGGCAACGCAGACATTGCCGGCTGCGGTCATTGCCAGGCTGTCTAACCAGACCGGCCCCGGCGCGCTGGCCAGCCAGCGGGGCTCTTGCGCCTCGATCCTGCGGTCATAGGCAAATATCCGCGCGGTGTAGGTGTCCGATACATAGACCGTTTGCATGTCGGGCGAGATGCCGACTCCATTATAGCTGATAGCGCGGCCATAGATTCGAGTGATCGCCGAGCCATCGGGGCGGGCGCAATAGAGCCCGCCGTAGAATTTGGCATCGGCGCTGGTATTGCCGAGATCGGTGAACCACAGGTTACCGTCGCAATCGAACATCAGGTCGTTGGGCGCGCCGAGCGGAGTGCCATCGCAGCTGTCATAGAGCCGTTCGGCCTTGCCCGTGGCCAAATCGATCCGCTCGATCCGGCCCTGTTCCTTGGGGCTGCCATCGTGGCTGTGGCCGCCCGAATTGCACACATAGAGCGCCCCGTCCGGGCCGATTGCTGCGCCATTCGGCCCGCCGCCGGGCTCGGAGATGGTTTCCTTCCTGAGATCGCCCCAGCAGCGGGTGACGCGTCTGCCCATGATTTCGACCACGATCACCGAGCCATCGGCCATGACCACCGGGCCTTCCGGGAAGGCGAGGCCTTCGGCGATGACTTCAAGCTGGCTCATGATTTACTCTCCCGACAACTTTACGCCGCTGCCGCAATCATGGCAGGTGTCGGTGAGGCGGGAAAGGGGGCTTACGCGAACAACCGCGCCAGCACTTCGGTCGCGTCTTCCTTCTGCCACAGCATCAGGAAGTTGGTCATCATCTGCAGCTGAACCCGGGCGGTTTCGCTGGCGAGCATGCGAGGGTCATGGGGCCCGGTGGTGTCAGCCAGCTCGGGCACTTCGCGGCGGATGCGCGGCGGGGCGTCGAGCAGCCAGCACAGGCCCATCATGGCGACATAGAGCAACAGGTGCCGGCGCAGTTCGGCAAGGTCCAGCGCGGGGCTGCCAGCCGCGTGGTATTCATCGACGAACAGCGAGAGCAATTCGTCCAGATGATCCTGCCACAGCCATTGCTCGGCGCTGGAGAGGCAGCCCCACAGCGTCATGGCGACATGCATCTGGCCGACGCTGCCCCAATCGAGCAGGCCGCACTGCAGCTCGCCAGCTTCGTCACGCCAATACCAGGCATTGTCCGAATTGGCGTTCCAGTGGCACAGCGCGATGAAATCACTTTGGGCGTGAAGATAGCGTTTGATCGCGTCCTGATGCGCCTGGAAAAGCGCGAAACCCTCGCCAAAGCGGGCGATGAATGTATCGCTTCGGGTCGCCTCGGGCAACAATCGCGGGAATTCGGCAGCGAAGGCTGCATAGCGCGCGACGCGGTTTTGGCGTTGCTGGTCGGTGTAGGTCAGGCGGTCAGCGGCAAGAGCCTTGTCGAGATCGAAGGCGAATTCGTCAGAGACGGAAGGGGGCAATCTACCGCCCTTGTGGCTGCCCGCCAGCCGCGCCAGCGTGCGGATCAGCGCGCGGTAGTGTTCAAGTGGTTGGGGCAACAGGTGGTCGAGGCATTTGCCGTATTGCGGCTCGATGCCGTGCTTGCCGAAAGCAATGCGCTCGGTGATGAGCAAGCCGGTGCCGCTGGCCTCGGCATAGTCGGCGAACAGGCAGCGCGGCACGGCGACCGGAAAGCCCGGCATACATGAGAGCGCGGCGAAGCGGATTTCGGGACCCATGTGGAACTTGGCGCGGTCCATTTCGGGATTGCTGAAATTGCGCGAGAATTTGACGAAGAGGTCTTGGGGCAGGCCTTCATCGGGCCTTGCATAAGTCACCGACAGCAGCGCCTTGGTGCCAGTGCCCCCAGCCTCGAATCCCTCGCAGCGGTTGATCGAGTTGACGTGGTTGTCAGGAGAAAGCGAGCCCATCGCATGAAAGGCTAGGGTCAGCCATTCGGCGCCACCCTGACGCAGGGCTTCGGCATGAGCCGGGATCGGCAGGGCGAGCGCATCGCCGGTCACCCAGGGTTCATGGGCCTCGGAAAGCGGGGATGGCGGGGAAGCGTCTGGCATGGATCGGGCGGTTATCCGGTCACATGCGGAAAGGCCACCGGCGCATCGCCCGGCGACCATGGCGCATAGCGCTGCATGATCGCAGCGAACAGCGGGGAGGCGAGATGACGTTCCAGCCATGGCTTGAGATGGGGCAGGTTCTGCGCGGCGAACCAGTCCGGATCGACCGAAGCGAACTGGCGCACGAAGGGCATGATCGCGGCATCGGCAAGGCCACGTGTGGACCCGCAAAGCTGGCCCGCGCCGGACAGGCGGTCGTCGAGCTGGCGCAGGAACAGGATTCCCCTATCTCGATGCTCCGCCGGATCGATGCCGTGGCGATCAGGGTACTTGTAACGGTCAAGGGCATGCTTGAACGGTCCGTCGCACTCGGCGATCAGCGCCGGGTCATCTCGCTCCAGCCAGTGTTCCGGATCGGCCTGCGCCAGCGCCCAGTGCATGATATCGAGGCTCTCGTCGATCACTGTGCCGTCCGTCTGCACCAGCACTGGTACCGTGCCCTTGGGCGAGGCCTCCAGCATGGCCTCGGGCTTGGCCGAGAGCTTGACCTCGCGCAGTTCAAGCCGTGCACCGCTCACCGCCAAGGCCAGCCGAGCCCGCATGGCATAGGGGCATCGGCGGAAGCTGTAGAGCACTGGGTCAGGCTGCAGTGTCATCATCGGCCCGAACGAGTTCCGCGCCGATATGCAGGCGGCCCTGCGCTGCGGCGAGCGCTTCCTGACGGTGACGTTCGCGATAGGAAGCGCGCTGTTCATCGCTCCGCTCCGCATGGCAGGCCGGGCAGCTGACGCCTTCCTCCCAGTGCGGCGATTGGCGATCTTCGGCCGTAACCGGGCGGCGGCAGGCGTGGCAGAGCTCATAGCTGCCCTGGGCGAGGCCATGGCCGATGGTCACCCGCTGATCGAAGACGAAGCATTCGCCGCGCCACAGGCTCTCCGCCTCAGGCACAGTCTCGAGGTACTTCAGGATGCCGCCCTTGAGGTGATAGACATCCTCGATACCCTCCTGTTTGAGGAAAGCGGTCGATTTCTCGCAGCGGATGCCGCCGGTGCAGAACATTGCGACCCTTGGCTTGTTCTTGCCGAGCAGCCTCTCGCGGTTCTCGCGGAACCATGCGGGGAAGTGGCGGAAAGTGGCCGTCTGCGGGTCAATCGCGCGCGCGAAGGTGCCGACCGCCACTTCATAGTCGTTGCGGGTATCGATGACGATTGTTTCGGGGTCAACGATCAGTGCGTTCCAGTCATGCGGATCGACATAGGTGCCGACACTGGCCCTCGGATCGATGTCCGGCTGGCCCATGGTGACGATCTCACGCTTGAGCCGGACTTTCATGCGGTGGAACGGCATGGTCGTAGCCGTGGACAGCTTCACATCGAGATCGGCGCAATCCGGCAGCTTGCGGATTGCATCCAGCACAGCGGCGATGCCCTCACCCGTCCCGGCAATTGTACCATTGATGCCTTCGGGCGCGAGCAGCAGCGTGCCGCGAATGAGGTTGGCTTTGCATAGCTCTTCCAGAGCCACGCGTAGGCTGGCTGGGTCATCGAACCGCGCGAAACGATAGAGCGCGGCGACGGTGACGGGATCGGGGGACTCGGGCATGCCGTGCCCATAGCCGCAAGACAGGTCTAGGTCAGCCCTCCCCCAACACTGCCCTGATTTGCGCCAGCTTCGCGCGCAAGCGGCGGTTTTCGGCTTCCAGTGTCCCGTTATCACCCCCGCTCGCACCCAAAAGCCCGTGCAGGAACAGGCGGACGCTGGCATCGATGTGGCGCGCCAGGGCTGCATGGTCACGCTGGACCCCCCAGGCGGCATCGATGGCGGGGCCGGTAACCAGGTGCAGGAAGCCTTCTGCCGCTGCGCGGGCATCGTCCGGCGCGATACCGGCGGGAAGCCGCCGGACGAACAGGTCGGCGAGGTAAGCGATGGTCGGCTCGGTGCCCTGCTCGACGTTATAGGCGCCGACTTCGGGTGAGCGGCTGCTTTCGGAATTGGTCAGCCGCAACAGGCGAAGCCCTGCCGGACTCATGATATTCGCGAGCAGGATCTGCCCAACGGCGAGCAGGCTGGCTTCGAGGTCGTCCACTTCCGCCGCGCGCAGGCGATCGATGGGGACGATCCACAGCGCGATGGCGCGTTGCAGCGCCGCGCGGAACAGGCTGGTCTTGTCACCATAGCGGGCATAAACCGTGCGCTTGGCCATGCCGGCAGCCGCGCAGATCGCCTCGATGCTGGTGCGATCAAAACCCTGCTCGAGAAACAGGTCGAGCGCGTGATCGAGCAACTGTTCGTTGCTGAGGCTCGGGCGGCCGGGACGACGTTGGGGCTGGGGGCTCATCCTGTGTCACTTGCCAGTTTAAAACGTATCAGGCAACTAATTAAGGCTGTGCAGCCGCAATTTGACACCCCACTTCTCAATTGCCTCGTTGATTGAAACGCGTAAGGTAACATTCAAAGGCAGACGCGATTCGCCCCGTGCGGCGTGATCGGCCGGTTTCTGGAGAGCGGAAATGGCGCTGACTTCAATCGAACTGTCCCCGCGCATGGGTTCGCGGGTGGAGATTGCCAAGGCAGACCTGCTGAGCGGTGCTCATGCCAAGGAAATCCGCGCGCTGCTCGATCAGCGCGGCATCCTGCTGTTTCGCGGCATCGGCCCAAGCGATGAGGAACTACGTACGGTGGCGCGCACGCTGGGTGATCTGCGCATTGGCGAGAGCAAGCGCGGGGCCGACGGCGCGACGCTGAAGGAAGGCGACGAGGGCGTGCTCAAGGTCAGCCTCGATCCCAAGGTCAATCCCGAATATGCCCGGTTCCTGCCCGGCAATCACCTGTGGCACATGGACGGCACCTATGAGGAGATCCCGCCGCTGGCGACGCTGTTCACCCCCTACAAGCTCTCGAAGACCGGTGGCGACACCGTCTTTGCCAACACCTATGCGGCCTATGAAGACCTGCCCGATGAGGAGAAAGCGCGGCTGGATGGCCTCCATGTCATCCACACCATGCAGGCCGCGCTGTTCCCGGCCATGCGCGACTGCACGCCCGAGGAATTCGCTGTCTGGTCAAGCTATCCGCAGCGCCGTCATCCGCTGGTCTGGCATCATCGCTCGGGTCGCAAGTCGCTGGTGCTGAGTACGTCCTGCTCGCACATCGAGAATATGCACCCATCGGAAAGCCACGACCTGCTGGAACAGCTGATGCAGCATACAACGCAGGACAAGTATCTCTATCGCCACAAGTGGCAGATGGGCGACCTTGTCATCTGGGACAACACCGGGGCGATGCACCGCGTCATGCCCTTCGACAAGGAAAGTGGCCGCGAGTTCCATCGCTGCACGCTCAACGGGGAAGAACCGATCCGGGCTGCGGCCTAGCTTGACGACCAATTCACAGGAGAGACTTCAATGCAAATCGGCATCCACCTTGCGTTCCAGAACCTGCACGGCATTCCTGACGAGGATTTTCACCGCAAGGAAATCCAGATCGGCATTGAAGCCGAAGCGATGGGCTTCGATTGGGTCGGCATCGTCGAACACCATTTCACCGACTATGCCGCCTGCCCCGACCCGATCCAGGCGCTGACCTGGATTGCGGCCAAGACCAAGACCATCAAGCTTATGCCTGCCGCCGTCATCCTGCCGTGGAACGATCCGCTGCGGGTGGTCGAAAAGGCCGCCATGCTCGATGCGGTGAGCGAAGGCCGGATGATCCTGGGCATGGGACGCGGCGCGGCGCGGCGCGAGTTCAAGGCATTCCGCCAGGAACTCGCCGACAGCCGAGAGATGTTCGATGAAGCTGCGATCATCATCATGGAGGGGCTTGAGACCGGCGTGGTTCAGGCCGACACCAAGCATTTCAAGCAGCCCCCGACTGAAGTGCGCCCCCGCCCGACCGGCTGGACCCGCGACCGCATGGTGATGGTCTCGATGTCACCAAGCTCGGCAGCAGTCGCGGCGGATTATGGCCTGAAAGCGCTGCGCTTCAGCCAGGGCGAGTGGGAAGCCTCGATGCCCGAGATCAATACCTATCGCAGCACCTTTGAAGCCAAGCACAACAAGAAGGCCCCGCCCTTCATTATCAGCGATTTCATCGTCTGCCACGAGGACCCGGCCAAGGTCGCCGAGCACACCGACAAGTATTTCGCCGACCAGTTCCTGCAGGTGGTCAACCACTACGAATGGGGCAGTGATCACTTCAAGACCATTCCCAGCTATTCGACCTATGTCGCGCTGGGCGAATTGACCGAGGCCATGGGCGGGCCGACCAAGGCCTACCGGGGCTTCATCGACGGCAACCTGATCGGCACGCCCGAAGTGATGCTGGAAAAGCACGCCATGCGCACATCAATGGTCGGCGAATACGACATGCTGGCCAATTTCAGCTTTGGCGGCATGCCTTATGAGGAAATCTACAAGCAGATGAAGCTGTTTGCCGACAAGGTGATGCCGGTGATGAAGGGGTAGGGAATACTGCGCAATATCGAACTCGCTTCCCCTCTCCCCGACGGGGAGAGGTAGCAAAGCTTGCCGCTTCAGCGGCTAGCGAAGCTGGGAGAAGGACTTTCGGGCTGCCGATGGCAGAAACCCTCTCCAACTTCGGCTTGGCGACATGTCGCCAAGCCTTCGTATCCTCTCCCCGGCGGGGAGAGGGGACTGGCGTCTAAATCCCCGCGTACCACTGATAATCGTGGGCATCTTCCCAGTAGCCGCCCTTGCCGCCGAATAAACCGGCAAGGGTGCTGCGCAGTTCGATGCGCATGACATATTTGGCCTGCTTGTAGCCCAGCTGGCGCTCGACGCGCAGCCGCAGCGGGGCGCCATGGCCGACGGTCAGCGGCTGGCCGTTCATCGCCCAGGCGAGAATGGTCTGCGGATGGAAGGCGTCGACCAGATCGATCGATTCGTAATAGGGCGATGAGCCGAAACGGTCGGCGCAGTGGAACACGGCATATCGCGCCGAAGGCAGCAATCCTGCCATGGAGAGGACCTGGCCCAGCTGCGGCCCTTGCCACTGGCCGATCGCGCTCCAGCCTTCGACGCAATCGTGGCGGGTGATCTGGCTGCGCTGCTGCATCGCCTTGATCGCGGTCATCGGCAGGGCCAGAGGCCGTTTCACGAGGCCATCGACGCTGAGCGTCCAGCCGGCAAAATCGGTGGCGGCATGGTTCTTGTAGCTGGCGTCATCCGGATTGGTGTTGCCGTTGACGCGGAAAATGGGCGACATGTCGGCGTAGCTGTATTCGCGGGCCAGCGCGCCGCTGCCCAGCGCCCGCTGCGCCCCCTGATGCCAGGTGTTGGCCTCGATCAAGGCCGAGCGGAACATGGGGCTGTCATTGAGCTTGTCACAGCCCGACAGCAGCAGCGCGCCAGCGCCTAGCGCGCCAGTGCCAAGCAGGCGGCGGCGGTTCAGGATGATGCTCATGCCTTGTCTCCCTTGTCGCGGGGCAAGCGATACCAGCCGGTTATCATCGAACGCACTTCGTTGAACGGACCGGCCAGCACCACCATGATAAGGTGGATGACAATGAATGCCGCAAAGCCTGCCGCGACGATGAAGTGCACCGAGCGCGCCGATTGCCGTCCGCCGAACAGCGCCGAAACATGCGTCGCTGCATCGGCGCCCGGCGACATGGCAAGGCCGGTGAGGATGATCAGCGGCAGCAGCACCAGCAGGACGCCAAGATAGGCGCCCTTCTGCAGCACATTGTATTTGAGCGCCTCCGCCCCGGTCGGGAATCGCAGCCGGGCGTGTTCCTTGATATCGTGCCAGATGTGCGAAGGGGCCAGCTCGCTGCGACGGAACAGCAGGTCGCGCAACAGGTGGCCGTTGAGCAACGACCACAGCAGATAGAGCGGCGCGCCGATCAGCAGGATCCAGGCGAAAGCCAGATGCCACAGGCGGGCATCGGCAAGGCTGTAGTGCGAGGGGATTGTCGCCCAGCCGGGGAAGGCATTGAGCTGGCCAGTGCCAAGAGTCAGCCAGTTGCGATCCGGGTTGGCGCCGAATTCACCCCAATAGAGATGGGCGTGAGCATTGAAGATCATCATCCCGCTCATCAGCATGATGAACAGAGCGAGCGCATTGGCCCAGTGCCACAGCCGGGTTGAAAGCCGGTGGCGGCGGACGAGATCGCCGCCTTGCGGCGTCAGCGGGGAGGCTGGCGCGGCAGCTTCTGGCGGGGCGGTTTCAGTTGCGGACATGGTGCCCTCCTATTCGCCGTCGATGCTAGTTTGGTTACAGTGTGTTGGCTAGAATTTTGCGAGCCCGGGATTTTCCGGCGCGAGACGGTTGCGGACCGAGTTCTGGATGAAAGCGGTCACGACATATTGCCCGACCATCGAGGGATATTCGAGCATCTGCGCCTCATCCCACGTCCTGGCCAGAATGTCCCAGGTCGCATCCGACATGGCGAAATCACTGAGCAATTCCTCGACCCCGCGCAGGATTGCGGCGTCGTGCTCGCTCCAGCCCGGCGCCGCCGAGCCCTGTTGCACCCGGGCGATTTCCTCGAGCGTGACGCCATAGCGCTGGCTGATCTTGACATGCTCGCCCCATTCATAGGGCGCACCGGCCAGCCAGCCGATGCGCAGCACGGCAAGCTCGCGCTCGCGCGGGCTGATCAGGCCTTTGAACAGCACCGTGCCCAGTTCCATCTGGGCGCGGAACAGGGCCGGGTGCTTGACCATGGTGCGCATGTAGTCAGGCACCTCGGCAGCGGTGCCCGCGCCCGCTGAAAGCCGGATCGTATCGACGAGATTGCGGGTTTCGCTCGACATCTCGCTGTCCGGGATTGCGGCAATCTTGGGTCCATCGCCCACGACCTGCGCGGTGCGTTCGGCAAGGCGGTCGCCGTAGCCTTTCAGTTCCATTTTCCCGTCTCCCATTGTGTTATCAGCGACTGGTCAGCCCCGGCTTGCCGCCATCGGTGGTGACCCGCAGCGAGTTCTGCTGCATCGCGGTTGCCGCATAGACCCCGACCAGCACCGGAAATTCCATCAGCTGCTGCTCATCCCAGCTTTCCGCCAGAATAAGCCATGTCTCGTCCGAAATCATGAAGCGCGAGAGCAATTCGTCAACGGCAGTGAGAAGGGCTCCTTCGTGGCGGCTCCAGCCCAGAGCAGAACCACCTTCGATCACCCGCTCGATTTCCTCGCCCGTGATGCCGACCCGCTTGCCGATGACGACATGCTCGCTCCACTCGAACGGCGCGCCGGTGACCCAAGCGCCGCGCAGCACCGCCAGTTCGCGCTCGCGCATGGAAATCCGTCCCTTGGCTGCCAGCATGATCCCAATGGTGGTCTGCGCGTCGTTGAGCTCGGGATGGCGCAGCATGGTGGCGGTCACGTCTGGCATCAGGCCCGTCTCGGGGATGCCGAGGCTTTTGCGAAGCCGCGTGCAATAGTCCATCGCCTCCTGGCTCAGCTCGTCTTCGCGCAGCGGCGCGATGCGCGGAGGCTTGCCGTTGACTTCAGCGTCGCGCGCCACGTCGCTGGTGGCCCCTCCCAATACCTTCATCGATCCGGCTCCTCGCCCTTTTGCCTGCCGGGTCCATAGCGGTTTCGCGAGAGCGGGCAAGCGGCCACACACCGTTGACCGCACGGCAATTTGCATTCAACTGAAGCCAGAGGATGCCGAAAAGGTAAGTGCCCATGGAAACCCAATTCTGCAGCGTCGTGCGCGACGGCCACATCATGACCATCACGCTCAACCGACCCGACCAGCGCAACGCGCTCCACGCCGAGGCCAATCATGAAATGGGCGCGGTGTTCGATATGTTCGAGGCTGACCCAGAGGCGCGTGTCGCCATCTTGACCGGCAGCGGCGACAAGGCATTCAGCGCCGGCGCCGATCTGCGCACGCCACCGACCCCGGGCCTGCCTCCGATCCCTCCGACGGGATTTGCCGGACTGGTCTGGCGCTATGACCGGCGCAAGCCGGTGATCGCAGCGGTCAATGGCTCTGCCATGGGCGGCGGGTTCGAGGCAGCGCTGGCAAGCGACGTCATCATTGCCGCCGACCATGCCCAGTTCGGCCTGACCGAACCGCGGGTCGGCCTCGCTGCGCTGGGTGGCGGGATCCAGCGCATCGTCGAGGAACTGGGGCCAAAGCGCGCCCATGCCCTGTTGCTCACCGCCCGCAAGATCACGGCCGAGCAAGCTGCCGCGCTCGGTTTCGTCGCCGAAGTCGTCCCTGCGGCCGAACTGATGGCAACAGCCCGGCGCTGGGCCGAAGAAATGCTTGAATGCTCACCGGCATCGATCAAGGCGACCAAGGCAGTGATCCAGTCCTATCTCAATGAAGGCCTTGAAGCGTCCAATAAGGGGATGTTTGACCTGCCCGAAGTGCGCAGCCTGCTTTCGGGTCCCGATGCGCGCGAGGGGCCCAAGGCCTTTGCCGAAAAACGCAAGCCGCATTGGGCAGACCCGGTATGAGCGGGCTTCGCAAAGTCGTCCTGGTCGAACGCCAGGGTGCGCTCGCCATTGTCACGCTCAACCGGCCCGAGCGGCGCAACGGCGTCACCCTTGGGCTGTGCGTGGCGCTTTACGATGCCCTGCGAGAGATTGCCGCGAGCGATGCGCGGGTGGTGCTGCTGCGCGGTGCGGGCAATGACTTTTGCGTCGGCGCCGACATGGCGGGATCGACTGCCGGCGAGGGCATGGCGGGTGAAGAGGTGGCGCGAACTCTGGGCTTTGACGACCAAGGCCCGGTCTATCACGCCTCGCTGCTGCTCCACACCATGCCGCAGGTCACCATTGCCGCCATCGACGGCGGTTGCGCAGGTGCAGGCATGGGCTGGGCCATGGCCTGCGATTTCCGCTTTGCCTCGGAGGAAGCGCGCTTTGCCACGGCCTTCCTCACCGTTGCGGCATCGGGCGACATGGGGCTGATCTGGTCGCTCAGTCGCATCGTCGGCGGGGCGCGGGCGCGCGAGATGCTGTTTTTCCCGGAGAAGCTGACCGGGGCACAGGCGCTGGAGCTGGGCTTCGTCACCCGCCTGTTCCCACGCGCCAGCCTGCACGAGGAGGCACTCAAGCTGGCCGAGCTGCTATGCGAACGCGACGGACTGGCCATGGGCATGATGAAGGCCAATGTGGTTTCGGCCGAGGAACTGCCACTCGCGGAATATATCGACATCGAAACCGCGCGCCATCTGCGCTGCGCCAATCGTCCCGATTTCGGCAAGCGCATGGCCGAACTATTTGCCAAGTCGAAGGGCAAATGAGCTTGGCCGGATTGCTGAACGCCGAGCATATCCTCACTCTCGCCGAGCGCGCGACCGGGGCCTATGGCCTTGCCGATGACGGGTTGAAGGCGCGGCTTGGCAAGGTTGTCGAATGGGCGAATGGGCCCGGGCCCTATGGCATGGACCGGCTCGCCGCGATCCAGGCCCAGATACTGCGAATGCTGACCGGGCGTCTGCAGTTCGCCTTCGACCGGCAACGCTTTCCCGGCATTGCCGAAGTGAAGATCGAACGCCCGATCTTCGTGATCGGCCTGCCGCGCACTGGCACCACCCTGCTCCATGCGCTGCTCGCCGAAGACCCGGAGGTCCATGCGCCGCAGAGCTGGCACATGCTTTCCCCCTCGCCACCGCCGGGCTCAGGGCCGGTCGCAACAGGCCGCATCGCCTCCGCCCAGCGGATCATCGAGGACTGGATGGATTTCTGCCCGGCGCAAAAGCAGATGCACCCCTATATCGACAAGGGCGCTTTCCAGCTGATCGAGGACGAGGAGCTCTATGGCCTCGATTTCCGCAACGTCTATCCCTACCACTACTACCGCGTGCCGACTGCCGACTTCGGGGTGCGCCTCGGCGACGACGCGCTGGGTGCCTATCAGTTCCACCACGAATTCCTGCAGCACCACCAGTGGAACACAGACCGCAGCCGCTGGGTCTGCAAGAGTCCCTCGGCGCAAGGCCAACTCGATACAATCTTCAAGGTCTATCCCGATGCACTGTGCGTCTGGGCCCACCGGCCCTTGGGCGAAATCTATGCCTCCAACGTGGCGCTGCGCGCGGCGGTATTCGACACGATCAGCGGCAAGCCCAACGACTGGACCAGCCGCAGCGAGGCGATTGCCAAGTCGATGAAGGCGGGGATCGACAAGATGCTGGAGCAGGACCTGCTCGACGATCCGCGCGTGATGCACCTCCCCTTCCGCGAGCTCGCCGCCGATCCCTTGGCCATGGTGCGCAAGGTCTATGCGCGCGCCGGGCTGGACGTGACGCCCGAATTTGCCGGGCGAGTGCAGGCCTGGCTCGATGCGCCCGAGAACCGGGTCGATCGCTATGGCCGCTATCCTTATGCCTATGAGCCGCTGGGGCTGAGCCGGGAATGGATCGAGGAGCTGTTCGCGGACTATTCGCGGCGGTTCGGGCTGGATTGAGAGGCACCGAGATGACCAAAAACCCGCTGGCAACCGAAGCCCAACGCGCAGTCGAGGACAAGGCCATGGCCCTGCTCGCCCGCCCCGAGATGGAGCGTGTGCGGCAGAT
>Ga0114974_10000825_pt1 | contig 25071 bp, 22 predicted proteins | sample S_130206_EF_Meta_FD_87318 | JGI IMG/M metagenome (GOLD analysis project Ga0114974, IMG submission 87318) | Freshwater microbial communities from Lake Simoncouche, Canada to study carbon cycling - S_130206_EF_MetaG | ecosystem: Environmental > Aquatic > Freshwater > Lake | place: Lake... | reverse complement strand
GCGATCGGACGAGCGCCTTCTTCCTCGATCATTGCTTGCACACGCTGCGTCCAGGGTAGCGTCGCGCCAAACAAACAGCAACCGACGCTGTCCAGAAAACTGGTCTTCATGCGGTCAATGACTTCCGCAGGAATCATTGCATAATCGACACCTGCCGCAAACTCAGCGAGTTGTTGCGTGGCACCAGGTAATAAAGATTGAGGGTGGCTATCCATATTCTCGTTTGAATCACTATTATAAAAAGTTAACGTACACGAACTGACTACTCTGCTTTGAGCCCCGCTTGCTTAACAATGGCGCTCCATTTTTTTACCTCACCGGCGACCATGGCGCCCCACGCTTCAGGTGTGTTTATTCCAACAACCGGATCAAACCCGACTTCGATCACTTGTTTGATAAATACGGGGTCTTTTAAAATCGAAACAATCTCGCGATTTAAGCGTTCGATGATCACACGCGGGGTTGCAGCCGGCGCATACACGCCACTCCACTGCAAAGTCTGAAACCCAGGGACACCCGCCTCACTAATGGTCGGAAACTCTGGAAGGCTGCTCGAACGGCGATCGTCGCCAATCCCCAGCACACGCAAAGACCCCGCACGCACATGCGGCAACGGTGCGGCTGCACCACTCATAGACAGTTCAACCTGACCACCGAGCAAATCGTTGAGCATGGGTCCCGAACCACGATAGGGCACATGCACGATATCCGTTTTTGTGAGTATTTTGAATAGCTCCATCGGCAAGGCGTTGGCATTTGAGCTGGCGCCATAGCTGAGCTTGCCTGGATTTGCACGTGCATAATCAATCAGTTGTTGCACCGATTGAATCGGCACCTTAGCGTTCACGATCAGAAGAACCTGCTGATTCGCCGTTTGCGCGATCGGTGCCAAATCGCGGACTGAGTCATAGGGCAATTTTTTGCCAAAGGCCACGTTGTAGGCTTGACTCGTGCCATCGATCAACAACGTGTAGCCATCAGGACTTGCTTTTGCAACCACATCGGTACCAATGCTACCGTCAGAGCCTGGACGATTTTCGATCACAATCGACACGCCCAACGCATCCGCGAGTCGTCGGCCAAGCATGCGTCCCAAGATATCCGTGCCACCTCCGGGGGTATAGGGCACGATGAGCCTGATCGACTTGGTTGGCCATTGGGCGTCTTGCGCTTGAACGCCCAAGCAAAACACTGTGGCACCAACGGCCATCAGTGTTTTTAAACCCAAAAGCAATATTACGCGCATGGACAGGTTCTGCTATTCAATCACCGTGCCAGACGCCTTAATCAAGGCAGCCCACTTTTTATATTCAGCGTCTAAAAAGGCTTTTGCTCTAACAGAGTCACCATTAATAATGCTCACGCCTGCTGCCTCAACCTTTTCGCGTAAATCGGGCATCTGCAAAACACGAGAAAGTTGCGTTTGCATATAAGTCACTACCGTCGTCGGCAAATTTGCAGGGCCTAAAACCATATACCAGGTTGTTGAGGCATAGCCTTTCACCCCCGCCTCTGCAATCGTTGGCATATCTTTAGCAATGCTCGAGCGGGTCTCGCCCGTTTGTCCCAGGGCAATCACCCGGCCATCCCGTACATATGGCATGCTTTCAGAAATGGGCAACATTGTCACATCCACTTCGCCCGACATCACATCTATCAAGGCCGGGCCACCGCCACGATAGGGGATATGCAAATACTGCATCCCCGTCATGTGACGCAACACATCCATGGCCAAGTGCGACGAACTGCCGTTACCCGAACTTGCGAAGCGAATCGCATCGGGTTTTAGCTTACCTGCAGCAACCAGATCATTGATCGATTTAATCGGCAACTTAGCATTAGCCAAGAGCACCAAGGGCGCTTCACCGATCAGCGCGATTGGCGTGAAATCCTCAATTTTAAAACTGACTTTTTTATACAGACTAGGATTAATCGCGATGCCTGGGGTACTAAATAACAGCGAATAACCATCGGGTTTCGCTGAGGCCGTTGCAGCGAAGGCCAAATTACCCCCCGCACCTGTGCGGTTCTCAACCACAAATTGTTTGCCCGTACTGTCGCTGAGCTTTTGCATGATCAGACGCCCAACAATATCAGCACTCCCGCCAGGCGGAAAGCCGACATACACCTGCACTGGCCGCGCAGGATAATCCTGCGCTGAAATTGGCGTCATGAAACCCAGGCAAAACAGCGCAACAATCGAAAGTAAAGAGAGTCGTTTCATGATTTAACCTTTTAAAATTTTTATATTGAATCGAGAAGCTGCTATTACCTTAATAACTTGGATCTGCATCAAGTTGCACTGCAATACCTTCAAGCGCCTTCGAGACCGCTGGGTAGCGTTGCATCACTAAGGGATCGTGCCCAGGTACCACATGCTTGATCGAACTTGCTAACTGCTCAAGTTTGGCATACCCATCAACCGCCTCAGCAACGTTAAACATGGTTGTGAACACGCGGCGTTTTTCAAAATGCTCGTAATAGTGACTTGTGTCTGAGGCCAAGACGACCCAGCCTCGGCGAGTCCAGACGCGCACACATTGCACACCATGCGTATGGCCACCAATGCGATGAATCGACACGCCAGGTGCGAGTTCGGCCTCACCTGCATAAAAACTGACGCGGTCTTTGTACACCATACGCACCATCCCGACGACCTCGTCAACTTCATAGCCATGATTGAATTGCTTGTGACGCATGTGACGGCCCGTTGCGTAGGCCATCTCATCGTCTTGCAAATGAAATTGTGCAATCGGGAAACTATCAAAGGTACCTACGTGGTCGTAATGCAGGTGCGTGATAATCACATCCTTCACTTGATTGACATCGACACCAATCGCGGCAAGACCTTCGGCAGGCGTGCGCAGCAAGGTGCGGCCGCGTTTAGCCGCGACTTCAGAGCCGAACCCTGTATCCACGACAAACGTCCTCTCGGCGTTGCGCACGACCCAAACAAAATAATCCATGGGCATTGGACCGTCATGCGGATCGCCACCAATGAAATGATTTTTGCGCTGCGCATCGCGGGTGGCATAACGCACGGCAAAGACTTCATACGTTGGCAAACCGTTTGCGTGGCCAGCTAATTGAGTCGTCATACTGTTTTTCCAGAAAAAGATTGTTGATCAATACCGAGGGCAACCATCCAGCCATCTCGAATCGCTGACATAAAATCACCAGGCGCGTGGCAATCACCGACGCGAGCGTACGCAACACCCGCTTGCTCAACTGCCGCGACGACATCGATGTTGGCACGCGGACCGTTCGCAAAAATAAGAAACTGACCAATGGCTAACTGCGTTGACGCTGCCTGCGCAATCTTCACGGTCAGATGTCGCGCGCTCAAGCTTTCAATGCGACATTGAGTGATGACACGCACGCCTGCGTCAGCGATCCGTTCAAGTAGTTCAAACTTATTGTTGCGCGCCATGCCGTTCGCCGCAGTGGCTTGCATTTCGAGCACTTGAATATCGCAACCTTTCAAACGCAACAGATCGGCCACCTCAACACCTACCATCCCCCCGCCGATCACAGTGACGGCAGCACCTGGAGCAATACGCTCAGGTGACTTAAAAACATCCCAGGCATGCATCGTTGTAATGTCGCTTGCTAACCCACTCGTATCTAGCGGTGCTTCTCTGGGCACAGAACCCGTCGCCACGACAACAAAGTCTGGATTAAACGCTTTTATTTTTTCCGCATCTGCGTCGATTCCGCACCTGACGGGAACCTTCATTTCCATCAGTTGCGACCAGCGATAATCCCATACTGGTTGAACCTCAGTCTTATCCGGAGCAGCAACCGCCAAATGAATTTGACCGCCCACGCGCGCCGCTTTTTCCCAAACCTCGACCTCATGCCCACGGCCACGTGCAACCCGAGCGGCCTCAATTCCTGCGACACCAGCCCCCAGCACCAGCACACGTTTACGAGGAGACTGCGGCGGGGAAAATAACTGGGGTTCAGCAAATTCTAAAGCCTCGAACTCAGTACCCACCATTGGGTTCTGCACACACGAAACATCTTTTTCAAGCGTTAAGCGTTCAAAGCAAACGTTACACGCAATGCATTCACGAATCGGTGCTTTAACCTCACCAAACGCCTTGAGTGCCCAATGGGCGTCTGCATATAAAGCACGACCCACGGATACAAAATCAGCACTACCGCTTGCTAAAACGGCCTCGGCGTCTGCGGGTGTCACGATACGGCCGGCAACAAACACGGGGACCTTGACCGCGTCTTTAATGGGCTTGGCGACCGGAGCAAGACAACCACGCGCAAAGGAGGGGGGCTGTATGCAATGCTTGGACAACTGAGGGCTTTCATTACTACCGCCCGACAAATCAATCGCGTCGGCGCCCGCTCGCTCAACGGCCTGGGCTAAAGCAATAATCTCATCTTGGGTATACCCGCCTTCAACAAATTCGCTAGCACTTAAGCGCACCACTAAACACAAATCCGGCAAAGCTTGTCGTACGCGATCGATCGTTTCTATCAACATTCTCATACGATTTGGCAGACTGCCACCGTACTGATCTGTACGTTGATTAATACGTTCTGTAAAAAACTGCTGAAACAAATAACCATTACCCGCGTGAATCTCAACGCCGTCGTAGCCCGCAAGCCACAGACGTCGTGCAGCGGCAACGAACAAACCCTGCAACGCGTGAATCTCGGGAATGCGCAACGCCCGCACCGCATCACCCGTGTTTGGATTAATCCAATCACTTGGACCAACAGGCTCCATGTTGAGAACAGCGCGGCGTAACAACGCGCCGCGGTGATTAATCTGACCAAACACATGGGCGCCATGGTCTTTGATGCCCTGCACGAGTCGAGCCAAGCCCGGGATAAAGCGGTCGTGATAACAGCACAGCGAATTATGGTGCGATCGAGCGGCCTCGGTCACGATCATCGCCTCGGTCATGATCATGGCTACCCCACCGCGTGCTCTCTCGGCGTAGTACTCGCAATCGCGCTGGGTCGACAAGCCATCAGTCGTACTGTAGTTGGTGCCCATGGGGGCCATCACGATACGATTTTTTAGACGCAGATTGCCAATCTGGCCCGGTTGTTGCAACAGCATAAGTCACCCTCTCGCCTGGCAATCAGTTGCTAGGCGTTGTCTCTGCCTCCCCTAGAGAGGCCTGTTATCGATCTAGAAGCAATATGCTAACTACTGATTATTTGTAGGTCAATCAGCTAAAATGAAAAACAATACTGAATTACAGTCAAGAATGGGTGGTTCAAGATGCGAAATCTCAATGCCTTGCTGGTTTTCGCCAAAGTCGCTGAAACGCGCAGCTTTACGGTGGCCGCACAGCGTCTAGGCCTCACCGCTTCGGCCATGAGCAAGTCGGTCGCCCGGCTCGAGCAAGAGCTCGGGGTCAAACTCTTGCAGCGTTCGACGCGCTTGGTCAGTTTGACAGACGAAGGTGCAAGCTTTTACGAGCGTTGTCGCAACATTCTGGCTGAACTCGACGATGCAGAGAGCGCCGTCACGATGAGCAATGCCACGCCCAAGGGACGGCTGCGCGTACAGATGCCAGTCGGGTTTGGTCGCAGAGTGATTGCGCCAAAGCTCTGGGCCTTTACTCAACAACACCCAGAATTGGTGGTTGACGTCGAATTAAGCGATCGAGTCGTGGATCTTGCTTACGAAGGGATTGATGCTGCGATTCAGATCGGACAAGTCAGCGACTCGCGGGTAGTGGCTCGCAGACTATGCCGCTTAAGCTTTGCCGCCTGCGCCTCGCCACAGTACCTGGCCGACCACGGGGAGCCCAAAACCCCAGAAGATCTTGAAAACCATCACTGCCTCGCGTATCTACTGCCCATGACCGGCGGACATCGCGAATGGCAATTCGCCAAAGATGGGCAGAATTTTTCTAAATCATTTTCGGGCGCTTTAAATATTAACAATGCCGAGTCTTTGCTCGAGGCCGCCGTCGCGGGGGCCGGCATCACGATGATCAGCAACTTCATCGCAGCAGATGCCCTAAAAAGTGGCAAACTTAAGACAATCTTGCCTGATTACATTGTTGAAGGCCCCGAAGTATTTGTGGTCTATTTGCCACGAAGCAATCTTTCGGCGAAAGTGAAGGCCTTTATTGAATTTTTAACGTTAACGGTGGAAGGCATCGAACGCGCTTAACGAGCCTACTCGTTCTCAACAAACTATTTTTATATCCCGCAACTGCTTCATCTATAAAAAAATAAATCATGACAAACCCAGCCACAACACTCAAACTCATGTCAACGATTGCCTTACGCAGCGTGCTCAATGAAATCATCCCTGATTTTCAGAAGCGCTCTGGCGTCACGGTTGAAATCGAATATGGCGCAACGGCCAAACTATCCGAACGTATTCGCGCAGGCGCGCGGGGCGATCTCGTCATGGCCGTCGCCGGCTCAATCAACGAACTTGAGGCTGAACATATTTTGCGCCAGGGCGGTCGGGTTGACCTGGTGACATCTGATGTTGGCATGGCCGTCAAACAAGGTGCGCCAGCACCCGACATTTCAACGGCGACAGCGTTCATCGCTACCTTACGGGCATCCCGTTCGTTTGTGTACTCCAAGCAAGGCGCGAGCGGCCTGTACTTTGCAAGCCTGCTCAAACGCCTCGGTCTTGACGAAGAGCTTCGCGCCAAGGCAACCGTTTTAGCCGAAGGCCTCACAGGAGAACCCGTTGCGCGCGGTGAAATTGAATTAGCGGTTCAGCAGATGAGCGAACTGATGCAAGTTCAAGGTATTCATATTTTTGCCAAACTCCCCCCTGAAGTTCAACAATCCACCACGTTTTCGATCGGGATTTTCAAAGACTCAAAACATTCTGACTCGATCAATGCACTGATTGCCTTTATGCGCACCGCAGCCGTCACCGAGGTGCTAAAACGTCAAGGCCTAGATCCAATCGCCGCTTAATTTACGAGATCATTCCCCATGACTAACGCTCTGCACGACCTGACCATCGCACAAGCCGCAGAACTTCTGCGCACGCGCAAACTCTCACCGCTTGAATACGTCGATCATCAGATTGCACGAATCGAAACGCTCGATGATCAACTAAGCGCATTCATCACTCCCACTTTTGATGTAGCGCGACAACAAGCCAAGGTCGCCGAGACCCAAATCATGGCGGGAGACTATCGCGGGCCCATGCACGGAATACCATTCGGCGCCAAAGATATCTACGAAACAAAAGAGATCCTCACCACGGGTGGTTCGCGTACTGCGCAAGACTATGTCCCCACCAAAGACGCCGTCACAGTTACTAAGCTGTATCAAGCCGGCGCAGTCTTAATGGGTAAGCTCAATACGCACGAGTTCGCGCACGGCGGACCTTCCCTCGACCTACCTTGGCCCCCAGTACGCAACCCCTGGGGTCTGGATCGCTTTAGCGGTGGCTCATCCAGCGGTTCAGGAGCCGCTGTCGCAGCCGGCTTTGTTCCGGCAGCGTTAGGCACCGATACGGGTGGTTCAATTCGCGGCCCCGCTTCACTCTGTGGCATCGCAGGGTTTATGCCAAGTTCCGGGCTCGTGAGTCGTACGGGTGTCATGCCCAATTCGTTTACCTTTGACCATTGCGGGCCCATGGCATGGACGGTCGAAGACTGTGCCCTGATGCTCCAAGCGCTTGCAGGACACGACCCGCAAGACGGCAACAGTTTTGCACAGCCGATTCCAGATTACAAAATGCAACTGACCGGCGGTGTCAAAGGCCTACGCATCGGAGTTTTGCGTCATTGGTGGGAAGAAGAGATCATCGCCAACCCTGAGCACAAACAAGCGCTTGAACAAGCCATCGAAACCTTTAAGCAACTCGGTGCACAGGTTTCAGACTGTCGCGTGCGTTCCATGCAGGACTACATGGATGTCAAGGTTGTATTGGCCGAGACCGAAATCTTTGCCGTACATCAGCACAACCTGATCAGTCGCCCCGGCGATTTCGGGCATGATTTTTTGAGTCGAATTTTGCCGGCCTCGCTTTTCCAATCAGTCGACTACGTCGCAGCCACGCGTGAACATCGCCGTATGCTCAACGAGTTACAGCCTGTATACGAAAAATTTGATTTGCTTTTGATGCCAACATTCGGCCCGGCCTCGCCAATCACGGCGCATCGTCCGATCACCTTCTGGCAACGTGGAAGCTCGCAAGTGTTCGCCAACGTTTCGGGCGGGCCGGCACTTTCAGTCTGTTGTGGCTTCAACACCATCGGACTACCGATGGGCGTGCAACTGGTCGGCGCACCCCAAGCCGATGCTTTAGTTTTACGTGCAGGGCACGCCTATGAGCTCGCGGCGGGTTTGCGTGCAAAACGGCCCACGCTCATACCAGGAAAACCAGCACCTACGCTAACCGCCCCCGACCTCACACCAGACACGTCGGGCTGCGACGCGAGTACTCGCGAACTGGCAACTCGTATGGCAAAAAACGCTGGCCTGAAACTCAACGATGCGCAGATGCAGATTCTGCTTGAGGCCGCACCTTACGCCTTTGCGATGACCCAACGCCTACGTAAGAATCGAAACTGGTTCGAAGAGCCCGCAAACGCCTTCATACCCTAATGACCAGATGTATAAAAAATGAGAGACACGATGATGATTAATTTGAAAGCCCGTTTGCAGCAGCCAGAAATTTTATTAGCGCCCGGGGTGTATGACGCCCTCTCTGCCTTAATGGCAGAGCAAGCTGGGTTTGAGGCGGTTTACGTTTCAGGCGCTTCAGTGGCTTACACCACGCTCGGCCGCTCTGATGTTGGCCTGACCACTTTTACCGAAGTGAATGAAAAAATTGCACAGATGCGCGATCGGATCCAATTGCCCATTATCGTGGATGCTGACACGGGCTTTGGTAATGCGTTAAACACTGAACGCACCGTGCGCGGCTTCGAGCGCAATGGTGCAAACGTGATTCAGCTCGAAGATCAGAGTTTTCCAAAGCGCTGCGGCCATCTTGACGGAAAAACGGTTGTCTCAACAGCCGAAATGGTGGGCAAGATCAAAGCAGCGGTCAACTCAAGACATCGTGCCGATACATTAATTATGGCGCGCACCGATGCGGTGGCTGTTGAAGGTTTTGAACAAGCACTCGAGCGCGCTGAACAGTACCTCATCGCAGGCGCAGATATTTTATTCATCGAGGCCGTACGCAGCGACGAGCAAATGCGCATCGTGAACGAACGCTTCAAAGGCCGGGCACCTTTGTTAGCCAACATGGTTGAGGGCGGAAAAACGCCCGTGAAGTCGACCGCGGCGCTGCAAGCGTTGGGCTACTCAATCGCAATTTTCCCGGGTGGCACGGTACGTTCGATCGCAAAAACCTTGCAAACCTATTTTGCTGAATTAAAGGCAACGGGCAGCACTGATGGTTTTCGAGACAAGATGTTCGACTTTGATGGATTAAACGGCATCATTGGCACACCCGAGTTGCTGGCACGCGGCAAACGCTATGAAGGCGGCGGTGAATAACCTCACACCTTTTTTATTAATTTAATTTGTGATCAGGAATCCCGCATGAAAACGTATCGCATCGCCACCATCCCTGGTGACGGCATTGGCAAGGAAGTCGTTCCAGAAGGTCAAAAAGTACTTGAAGCACTCGCACGGCAAAATCCAAACTTAAAGTTTGAATTTGAGAACTTTGACTGGGGTGGTGACTACTACCGCAAGCATGGCATGATGATGCCCGAGAATGGCCTTGAGCCCTTGCGCAGCAAGGATGCAATCTTGTTTGGCTCTGCGGGTGACCCACATATCCCGGATCACATCACGCTTTGGGGCTTACGGTTAAAAATATGTCAAGGCTTTGATCAATACGCCAACGTGCGTCCAACGCGCATCTTGCCCGGCATCGACGCACCCCTCAAACGCTGCACACCCGCGCAACTTGACTGGGTGATTGTGCGCGAAAATTCAGAAGGCGAATACTCAGGTGTAGGCGGTCGTGCCCATCAAGGACACCCAATTGAAGTCGCAACCGATGTCAGCATGATGACGCGCGCTGGTGTTGAACGCATCATGCGTTATGCCTTTAAATTAGCGCAATCACGTCCACGCAAGCTGTTGACCGTCGTCACCAAATCAAACGCTCAGCGTCATGCGATGGTCATGTGGGATGAGATCGCAGTACAAATTTCAAAAGAATTTCCAGATGTGACCTGGGACAAAGAACTGGTCGATGCGGCCACGGCACGGATGGTGAATCGACCCGCGACGCTTGATACCCTGGTTGCCACCAACCTACATGCCGATATTCTGAGCGACCTCGCCGCAGCATTGGCTGGCAGTCTGGGTATTGCGCCAACGGGCAATATCGATCCCGAACGACGCTACCCGTCTATGTTTGAGCCAATTCATGGCTCGGCTTTTGACATTATGGGCAAAGGGCTTGCGAATCCAATTGGTACTTTTTGGTCAGTTGTCATGTTGCTTGAGCATTTGGGCGAACAAGCTGCAGCCGATCGTTTGATGGCAGCAATCGAAGCCGTCACGGCCAACCCAAGATTGCACACGCGCGACTTAGGCGGCTTAGCCACTACGGCCCAAGTCACTGCGGCGGTTTGCGAAAAGATCGCTTGAAATGAGTGCTGCGGCGTTCGCGTCGCAGCACGCGTTAAGGCGTGGGCTGAATGTCTTGCAATTCAGCCAAGCGCTTGGCAACAAGCACCGACCACTTATTAAACGCAGCCTTTGCGTAGCCCCAAGACTGAAACGAGCTCATGTAGCCGTTCGCCCAGGTCTGGGCCGCTTGCGCAGCACCGGCGTCAAGTTCAGCCGCATATTTTCGACCGATCTGTGTATCACGACACTCTGCCAAAATCGTGCCCGATGCACCATCACGAAACTGCATTTCGATACCCGTTTCACCTAAGTAAGGCGTCGACCCAGCAGGTCGGCCTGTCACCTTGCCCGAACTCGCCTCGGCAATGAAGGCGTACGGGATCAAAGTGCCTGCAATACTGCCGGGCACAGAGGTCGGGACTAAATCCGTTAATGCCATGCGCAGTACGACCACGCCGGCACCGGCTTGAGCAGCGATCGGCAACTGCGGTTTGATGGTCTCTTGAAGAGTTTGATGAAAGTAATCTGTCAACTGTTTCAGATCCGCTGGGTCCACAGTCGTGGTTGTGACCTGACCCTCTTTTGAGTTTTTAGGTGGCACCAACGAAACAACGATGGGTGCTACATAAATTTTTTTAAAGCTTTTAGGATCAAACCGCGTATCGCGCCAGCACTCGATCCCCTGCATCGCTGCGATCGGTTTAAGCTTGGTGTAATTCGTTAAAAATCCACTATGGGTCAGGCGTGCCGCATCGGTGGCGGTGACATTCTCGCCACTGCCCAAAGCAGCCTCATACGTTTTACAACCGGCTAATCCGCTTGCCACAAGCACGCAGAGGCCTGCACGCCAAAACCATCTATCTTGCAAAATTGATTGTGTAAATTTGAACATTTATTTCGCCTTACCCATCACATAATCGGGCAAGAACGTCACGATAGTCGGAAACACCGTGATGATCCCGATGCAAATCACCAAGCAAATAAAGAACGGAATGGCCGCGCGAGCGATCGTATTGCTGTCTTTACCCGTCATGTTTTGCAAAACAAACAAGTTAAAGCCTACTGGTGGGGTCACTTCGGCGATCTCAACTAACAAGACAATAAAAATCCCAAACCAGATTAAATCGAAACCCGCTTTTTGAATCATCGGCAAAACGACCGCAGCAGTGAGCACAATCATGCTAATGCCATCGAGCGCAGTGCCTAAGATCAGATACACCACCACCAGGCAACCGATCAGGGCATACGGCGACAACTGCATCGCGTTGACCCATTCAGCGAGCTCTCGGGGAACACCGGTGAATGCCATTGTTTTAGTCAAGAAGGCCGCGCCTGCCAAAATAATCATAATCATGCAGCTTGTACGCGTGGTGCCCATCAGGCCTTCCCAAAAGTTCTTCCACGTCAGCGAGCGGCTATACGCTGCAATCACGAGTGAACCAAACACGCCATAGGCCGCACACTCTGTCGCCGTGGCGTAGCCCGCCACCAAGACCCAGACAATAAAAATGATTAACAGCGCGCAAGGAATCAGATTGCCGCTTTTACGCACTTTTTCAAGAAAGCTTGAAGGCGGATCCGCTGCAGGGACTTTGGATGGATTTCGAATAGACCACCAAGCGATGTAGCCCATAAACAAGGCCATTAAAATCGCTGAAGGGATAAAGCCAGCCAGAAAGATACGGATAATCGAAGCATCCGCAGCGACTGCATACACCACCATCGTGATTGACGGTGGGATCAAAATTCCTAATGTTCCTGACGTTGCCAAGGCACCTAAGGCCAGGCTTTCATCGTAACCACGTTTTTTTAACTCAGGCAAAGCCACTTTGGCAATCGTGGCGCAGGTTGCCGCAGAAGAGCCGCTGACAGAGCCAAAGATCCCACAGCCTAGCACCGTGGTATGCATCAAGCGACCCGGAATACGATTGAGCCAAGGACGCAGACCCTCAAACATCTCTTCGCTTAACTTCGTGCGAAACAGAATTTCGCCCATCCAGATAAACAAAGGTAAGGCAGCCAACTCCCACGAGGCATTGGTTTCCCAAAAAGCAGAGAACAAATTCTTACCCGGCTGCGTATTGACAAAAAAAGCTTGCCCTACCCACCCGCAAATCGCCAGCGTCATCGCAATCCAGATACCACCGGACAAAAACAACAACATGATGATCAGCAAAAACAAACCGATTCCGAGCGTTTCCATAAAATATCTCTAAAAAATTCAGCCTAAACGCCGGAACAACCTTAAACGTCCGAAGAAAAATCACCCTTTGCGTGCCGTTCTTCAACAGAAACAACATAGGTAGGACGGTGACCCCGAAGCACAATCACAAACTCATCTATGACCGCAATAAAAAATAACCATGCGCCGATTAGAAAGGACATTTGCGGAATCCACATGGGCATGGGCAATAAGCCTCCTGCCACGTCCTTGAAGACCCAACTTTCGTAGGTGAATAAGGTTGCCGACCACGCGAGATAGCCGACCGCAACTGAAGCACAGCCGAGTGATACCAATTCGAACCACTGGCGCGGCTTCGGTGAGAGTTTTTCAAGCAACAGTGTGACGCGGACAAAATCGCCGTGTTTAAACGCATGCGCCATGGCCAAGAAAGCTGCCGCGGCGCACAGCCAAGCCACAACATCATTGACCGCCCCCGTTTTGACCCCAAACTCGCGCAGCACGCTTTGGCCAATCATCAAAGCGCAAATCGCGCAAATGCAGAGGGCGGCAATGCCGCCCGCCACGAGGTACAACGTATCAAGCAGCTTTCTCATGGGGCGACATCACTTTAGTATCAAAACAAGCAAAAACGAAAATCACTTAGCAGGAACAAGTTTGCGATAGTCAGCAATCATCGTTGCGCCTTGAGCGCCAGCTTTCTTTTCCCAGTCAGCTGCCATCGTTGCGCCGATCTTGTTGAACTCCGACAAGAACCCAGCAGAGGGTGGTGTCACAGTCATACCGTTATCAGCCAAGACCTTCTTCAACACCGCTTCTTTTTCTTCGCTGATTTTCCAGCCACGTGCCTGCGCCTCTGCAGCTACTTTCGTGACGGCCTCTTGCGTAGCTTTGTCTAACGCGTTGAAGGCTTTCAAGCTAACAATGACAGCATTTTTCGGAATCCAAGCCTGCATTTCATAAAAATACTTCATGCTCTCGTAGGTCTTAGTATCAACGCCCGTGGCGCTTGAGGACAGATAACTTTCAACCACGCCAGTGGCAAGTGCCTGACTGAGCTCGGCAGCCTGGATTGTGACTGGCACCATGTTCATCATCTCAGCAAGACGAGCCGTGATGGGCGAATACGAGCGCCATTTCAGACCTTTCATCTCAGCGACTGCATTGATTGGCTTCTTGGTATAAATGCCTTGAGGCTGCCAAGGCACTGTGTACAAGATCTTCATGCCCTGCCCTTCAAGGTACTTATCGATGGCCGGACGCTGCACTGCCTCGAGCTTTGCAGCGTCGGCATAGCTACCCACAAGCGATGGCAGACCATCCATGCCAAACAGTGGATTTTCGTTTTCGTAATTGACCAAGAGAATCTCGCCCAATTGTGCCTGACCACCCTGCACAGCACGCTTGATCTCTGGCGCCTTGAACAACGAGGCGTTGGCGTGAACCACAATCTTTAGTTTGCCTGCAGTTGCAGAATCGACTTGCTTTGCAAAATATTCGAGGTTTTCGGTATGGAAGTTACCGGGGGCATACGCTGAGGGCAAATCCCATTTGGTTTGAGCCTGAGCCAAGCTGGTCAAACCAACACAGGCCAAGGCGGCGGCCAAGCGAATTAGAGGTAAGCGGGACATGATGTCTCCTGGACAAAGGATAGAGGTGAAAAGGGCGACTTAGGGTGTGAAAATTAAACCCCTACCGAATGGCGCAGACCAAGACTGCGGCGCTGCAACATAGCGGATGGCAAACATAGTAACGAAGAAGTAACATCAATGGTCAAAAGTGACCAAAAAAATTTAAAAATACCTTGGAGAGCAAGATTGAACGCACGCTACGAATTACTGCTGAAAGGAAATAGCCTGAGCTTTAAAGGCGGCTTTTTTGGGCTCTGCAATGTGGCCTTGCTTACGGCAGCAGATGGCACACGCATTCTGTTCGATACCGGCCACTATTGCGTACGCAAAGCGCTACTGGCTGCCCTCAACGAGCGCGGTCTTGCCCCAACGGATATCGACTTGGTGTTTTTATCTCATTTGCATTTTGACCATTGCCAAAATCTCGATTTGTTTAAGGGCGTCAAAGTTTGCGTCAGCGAAACCGAGATCGCCTACGCACGTAATCCGCACCCCGATGATCTCTTCGTGCCTTGGAAGATTCATGAGTTACTCGCCGAATTCGACGTTAGGGTTTTGCCTAAGCGCGGTGAACTCGTTGCGGGTGTCGAACACTTTGAAGTCCCTGGCCACACGACCGGTTCTCAAGCCTTACGGTTTACGCAGGCCGACGGTCGTCGGGTCGTCTTAGCCGGTGATGCAGTCAAATATCCCAAAGAGGTGTTAGCCCAAATGAGCGACATGTGTTTTGCCTCAGCTGAAGAGTCAAAGCGCTCGATTGCCGAGATCTGCGAAGGCACTGACGTCATTGTGCCAGGGCATTTCCCTGAAATTTTCAGGCGCAACGGCGGCTGGATTTGGGATGAACCACCTACGATCGAATTGATTTTGCGCTAAATAACGCCGCACAGCTGAGTCACCGACAACATAAAACCTTGCAGGATGCCTAAGTGATGCAAACCTCCCTTGCAGGATCAGGATTTCCCTAGGTTTTGCTCAAAACACCACCTATTTAGAAATAATTTGTACGTTTCTCATTTTTTTTAGGTATATTGAAACTTCGATGGGGAGTAGCTCCAGTTCTTTGTGATCCGGTTCGAATTTTTATCTCACAAAGGGCACGTCAAGTCGTCATTACGAAGCGAAAGCTTCCGGCTTGTCGGGCATATAACTGAACCATAACAAGCCGAGCAAGACCTTCGATCAGTGGCCTAACAGGGCCTATGTTGTCAATTGCGTTTTGTTGATTTTTCAACTAACGAATTGTCATCGTATTTCCTGTTTAGGTTTTGATTGATTGTCTTTTTAAGGCTTGAACAATGGAACTCTTTTCCTCCACGTGGTGGTCAGCTCTGCTCGCCATTATTCTGATTGACCTTGTACTCGCGGGCGACAACGCAATTGTGATTGCGCTGGCTGCTCGTAAACTTCCTCCTGCTCTACAAAAGAAAGCCATCTGGTTCGGTACCGTTGGAGCTATTGCCGTTCGCTCTGCTTTAACGGTTGTGGTTGTTTGGCTGCTCAAAATCCCTGGCCTCATGCTTCTTGGCGGTCTCGGGCTTCTTTGGATTGCCTGCAAATTGATTCTCGATACCGGAGAAGACAAAGAGCACGACATTCGCGTCACCTCTTTTTGGGGCGCGATGAAAACCATCATCGTGGCCGATGCCTTAATGGGCATTGACAACGTTCTTGGCGTCGCAGGTGCTGCACAAGGCTCGTTTGATCTCGTTGTAATAGGTTTGCTGATCAGCGTTCCAATCGTTGTGTTTGGCAGCACGCTCGTACTCAAAATGGTCGAACGCTGGCCCGTCATCATCAATATCGGCGCTGCGGTTCTCGCCTTTACAGCAGCCAAAATGATCACCGACGAGAAACTACTCGACCCGATTTTTGACGGCACTGCTCGCCTCAACGAAATCGCGCGTTGGGCCACCTATATCGTCGCAATCGCACTCGTGTTCATCACGAGCAAGTATGCGGCGCGTAAATCAAGTAGCAACAGCAACACCCTCTCTTCAACAAAACTTGTCAATCACAAATCTTAGGAGGCTGTCACATGGAAACCCTTATCGTTTACATCAATGATTCTGAATATGCACGCAACCAACTGGCTACGATGATTGACTCGCGTCAGCCAACAAAGTGCGTGCTGGTGGGCTGCCCACCCAAGCTAAATCGTCACATTTCAAGATGGATCTCTGGCGGTGCTCGTAAAAAATGGCAAACACAGTGGTCGGAGAACACTTGCACTGAAATCTCCAAAGCTTTCACCCCGGAGGGACATCATTTCGTTCATCGTGTCGCCTTTGGCCCCTTGATCAATGTCACTAAACAGCTGCAAGGTGAATTTCTTGGGGCACGCGTGCTTGACGCCCGCAAGCCAAAACTGGCGCATACCCCAGAACCTCTGGTCGAAGGGCAACAGGCTCAGCCTGATCTAGCGACAAGGGCAATGGGCGTCGCCGCCACCACCGCCATTTTGGCTCTAGCAGCCGATTAACGTTTTTTTAGTCCTCACGAATTCCCCTTCGCTTGGGCGAAGGTAAGAATTCGCATTTCCATATATGATTGAAAGGCTCAGGCTCTCTTTTGAGGGTCTGAGCCTTTGTTTTAACTGGATTCCCATCCCAACCCGACGCGGGCGGGGATGTTCACCTGATAAATGATAAAAATGACAAAACCTGCGCAATCATCCTCGAGCCCCACCGGCCCTTTTGCTGGGCTAACCGTCATCGAGCTCGGTCATAGCGTTGCAGCCCCGTTCGCGGGACAGATTCTGAGCGAACTGGGCGCGAGAGTCATCAAGGTTGAAAAAGCCGAAGGTGATGATGCGCGCCGCTGGGGGCCACCGTTTTGGGAGGGTGCCTCCGCTTTTTTTCAATCGTTGAATCGCAACAAGCAATCTGTCGTCTGTGAACTTCGTGACCCCGAACAAATCGCGGCACTCAAGGACCTGATCTGTGACGAGGCCGATATCGTGATTCAAAACCTTCGCCCTGGACATGTCGAACAACTTGGACTCGATGGCAAAAGTTTGTTAGCACGTCAGCCTCGGCTTATTTACTGCAGTCTCGGCGCCTTCGGTCGCGAAGGACCTCTCAAAGCCCGTCCAGGCTATGACCCACTGATGCAAGCCTTTGGCGGCATCATGAGTACCACCGGAGAGCCCGGCCGCCCGGCTGTGCGCGTCGGCGCGTCAATCGTAGATATGGGCACAGGCATGTGGGGCATCATTGGCATTCTGACCGCCCTTTACGAGCGTCAAGTGTCGGGCGTGGGACGTATCATCGATGTGTCATTATTTGAGACGGCTACCTCATGGGTGTCTTTATTGGCCTCTCAATATTTAGCCTCCGGAAAACTCGCGGGCAAGCAAGGCTCTGGCACTCCCGGCATTGTGCCTTACAAGGGCTACCTCACGAGCGATGGAGAAATCGTCATCGCCGCGGGCAGCGACGGGCTGTTTAAATCCCTGGCCAAAGTCTTGGAGCACCCTGAATGGATTGACGATCCGCGCTTTATCGACAACCCCAAGCGTGTCGAACACCAAAACGAGCTCTATCCACTGATTGAAGTAATCGTGGCCACTCAAAGCACGGCTCACTGGACAACCCTTCTTGAAGCCGCAGGCGTGCCTTGCGCACCTGTCAACGATTTAGCCCAGATGCTTGCCCACCCTCAAACCGAAGCACTCGGTTTAGTTCAAGACGTTCCAGGAACAGGAATGAAGTTTCTTGGGCTGCCGCTGAGCTTTGATGGCGTACGACCAAGACCACTTTCACCACCTCCAAAACTTGGTGAACATACCGATCTGTTATTAAAAAGGAAAACCCCATGACCGCCTTACCGAGCTACGAAACGATTGCCACAGAAGTGATCGGCGCTCACGTTTTAAAAGTCACGATCAACCGCCCTCAAGTGGGCAATGCTGTCAACACCCAGATGGGGCATGACATGCTTGATCTCTGGAATCGCCTCACTGCGGATGCGGGCGACATTCGCTGCGTGGTACTCACCGGTGCGGGTGAAAAAATATTTTGTGCCGGCGGCGATCTGAAAGAACGCAATGGCATGACTAAAAAACAATGGACGCTGCAACACGAATTATTTGAGCGCATGTTCTGGACATTGGTTGATTTGCCTGTACCAGTGATCGCCGCGGTCAACGGACACGCCTATGCGGGCGGTCTTGAAATGGCTTTGTCCTGTGACTTTATTTACGCAAGCAACGCTGCGCGTTTTGCGCTGACCGAAGTCACCTTAGGCATCATGCCGGGCGCCGGCGGCACGCAAAATCTACCGCGTGCAATTGGCGAGCGTCGCGCCAAAGAAATCCTCATGACGGGCAAGCCCTTTAACGCGCAGCAGGCAAACGAATATGGGCTCGTCAATGCGGTCCTTGAGCCCGCCGACGTCTTGCCACGCGCACTTGAAACGGCCGAAACGATTGCTAGCAATGCCCCGCTTTCGGTACGACAAATTAAAAAATCTGTGCGCTTCGGCGGGCAAATGGAACTACGCACCGCCTTCAGATTTGAAATTGAAGCGTACAACCATTTGATCGGCACAGAAGATCGCATGGAAGGCATCGCTGCCTTTAACGAAAAACGTAAAGCGAATTTCAAAGGATGTTAAGCGAGCCCTTCGCAACAATTCCTTGGATGAAAAATAAATAATCACCTAGATACGGATCGATCATCATGACTCAAACAACACACTCTCTTAACATCGAAACAGGCTTGGATTATCCCGAGATCCGCGAGGGCGTCAAACGCGTCTGTGCAGATTTCCCGGGCTCATACTGGCGTGGGCTTGAAGAAAAACTCGCCTACCCGACCGAATTTGTTCAAGCGCTGACTGCCTCAGGTTATCTGGGCGCACTCATTCCTGAAGAGTACGGCGGCAGTGGCATGCCATTGCGGGCGGCCATGGTCATTCTCGAAACAATTCACGAATCGGGCTGTAACGCAGGCGCCTGCCATGCCCAGATGTACACCATGGGTACGGTATTGCGTCACGGCAGTGACGCGCAAAAGAAAAAATACTTGCCCGATATCGCTGCAGGCAAAGTACGCTTGCAGGCCTTTGGCGTCACCGAACCGACCACGGGCACCGACACCACTAAACTTAAAACACGTGCCGAACGCCAAGGCGATCATTACGTCATTAACGGGCAAAAGGTCTGGACCTCACGCGCACTGCACTCTGATTTGATGCTGCTGTTGGCGCGCACGACACCCGTTGAACAATGCAAAAAGAAAAGCGATGGCTTGTCTGTCTTTTTGTTAGACATTCGCGATGGCCTGGGTAAAGGCCTGGATATTCGTCCACTTAAAGCGATGATCAACCATCACGCGACAGAAGTATTTTTTGACAATTTAAAGATCCCTGCTGATTGCCTAATCGGCGAAGAAGGCAAAGGCTTTAAATATATTCTTGACGGCATGAATGCTGAACGTATTTTGGTATCGGCCGAAGCGATTGGCGATGCACGCTGGTTTACCAAAACCTCAGTGGCCTACGTCAACGAGCGCCGCGTCTTTGATCGTCCGATTGGTCAAAACCAAGCCGTGCAATTTCCGATTGCACGCGCCCACGCTGAGACCGATGCGGCAGACTTGGTCTTGCGCCGTGCGGCAGCGCTCTATGACGCAGGGCTGCCCTGTGGCGACGATGCCAATATGGGTAAGTTGCTCGCCTCTGAGGCGACCTGGCACGCGGCTGAAGCCTGCATACAGTGCCATGGAGGCTTTGGCTATGCCAAAGAGTACGATGTCGAACGCAAATGGCGCGAAACACGTCTATTTCAGATTGCACCGATTTCGACCAACTTAGTGCTTTCATACATCGGTGAACACATGTTGGGTATGCCGCGTTCATTTTAAAAAACAACTACAACAAAGAGATAAACATGACTGGATTAACCAAAGCCCTCGCAGCCTTTGTAGCTAAACCTACTTTTGGTAGCAACGAACAAGCAGCCCTTGCCGTAGCCAAAACCGGGTTTATGGACACGATCGCGACCATGATGGCAGGTCACAACGAACCTGTCGTCAACATCGTGCGTCAATTCTTTGCCGACACAAAAACGCCAACCGAGGCACCCGTACCCTTTCTGGGTACGCTGCACCCCTCTGCGCAAGCGGCCTTTATTAACGCCGTGGCCGGTCACGCGCTTGATTACGATGATGTTGCCTTGTCTGGGCATCCAAGCACGGCTTTGGTCCCCGCCATCCTGGCAGAAGGCTATTTGTTGAACTGCTCTGGTTTGGATGCCTTGCGTGCCTACATCGTGGGCTACGAGGTTTGGGCGGAACTTGTGAGTCGTGAAAGCGACCAATACCACTTAAAGGGCTGGCACCCAACGGGCGTGTTTGGTGCTGTCGGCGCCGCTGCCTCGGTTGCCTACCTGCGTCATTTGTCTGAGGCTGACGCCATGCAAGCGCTCGCGATTTCAGCCAGTCTTGCCAGTGGTTTAGTCGCAAATTTTGGCACGATGACCAAGCCCTTTCATGCCGGTCGTGCCGCCGCACACGGCATTGAGGCGGTTCGTTTGTCGATGCTTGGCATGACCTCAGCTGCCGACGTGTTTGAGCACCCAGCGGGCTACCTCAATGCGCTTTCAAAGGCAGGGCGTGTTGATCGCACAAGACCAGCCGACACGCTGGGCAAGACTTTGCGAATTTTAGAAACAGGTCTGTCGATTAAACGCTACCCCGTATGCTATTCATCCCACCGTACCATTGACGGCGTTTTAAAAATTGTCGAAGCAGAAAATCTTCAGCCCGATCAAATTAAACACGTACACATCAAAACGGGTGTTGCGCAAGCCTCGATGCTTAGAAACCATCATCCAGTCACTGGTCTGGAAGCTAAATTTAGCGCTGAGTTTGCTGTGGCTTCGGCTATTGTTGCGCGGGACGTAGGTTTGGCTCAGCTCACCGATTCATTTGCGACGCGCTCAGACGTCTCGGGACTGTTCAGCAAAGTATCTCTTGAAACCGTGGATACCGTTTGCCCACTCGACCCAGCCTTTGCGCTCACGGATCGCGTCACCATCGAAACAAACGACGGTCGCAAATTTGATTCGGGCGAGATTCGTTTCCCGTTAGGCAATGCGTTGAACCCGATTGATGCTGCGGGCCTCAAGCGTAAGTTCATGGATTGTCTTGAAACGGGTAAGGCTGCCAATAGTTCAATCAAAGGTGCGGACGCCGGTCTGTATGATCGTATCTCGACATTAGAGGCTTTACCGAGTATCCGACAGCTTTTTAAATAAGTGCCGTAGCCGCCGCATCGCCTCAGAGGCGGCGGCTACTGGCTATACATAGGCCGTTTGCTCCAGCATGAGTTACAGCGTTGTTTGGTTTAAACGTGATCTGCGGCTCTGTGATCACGCCGCGCTGACTCAAGCGCTCTGTCACGGTCCGGTGCTATGCCTGTACATCGTCGAGCCTTCTTTGTGGCGCAGCGCAGACGCTGCGACTCAGCACTATCATTTTTTGCTCGAAAGCCTGCGCGATCTGTATCTTGAGTTCAAGCGACGCGGTGGTCTGCTACAGGTCGTCGCGGGCGAAGCGGTTGACGTACTCGATAAACTTTACGCGCTCAAGCCCTTCGATACTCTCTATTCACACCAGGAAACGGGTAACGCGCTGTCGTATTCGCGCGATCGTGCCGTGGCGCGCTGGTGTCGCCTTTATGCGATCCCCTGGCGGCAGAGTCAACACTTTGGTGTGACTCGCGGTTTGAAAGATCGCGACCTCTGGAAAGATCTTTGGCATCAACATGTCGGGCAATCGTGCCTGCCTGAGCCGACGGCGATCCCGTGTGTCGCGCTGCCATGGCTCGAGCCCACGCTGCCCACCGCCGCAGCCCTCGGTCTGGACATTGCAGAGCCCGCGCAACGACAACGCGGCGGACGCAAGCTCGCCCTAGACGTTTTGAACAGTTTTTTAAACGACCGCAGCCAGCAATACCGCGGGGGGATATCTTCACCCCTGTCGGCGCCTACCGCCTGTTCGCGTCTCTCAGCGTATCTCGCCTTTGGTTGCTTGAGCCTGCGTGAAGTTGTACAAGCGACCGCTCTGCAGCTCAAGGCATTGGGCCCTGCGCAAGCCTGGCATAAAAAGGGCTTAACGGCCTTTATCAGTCGGCTGTACTGGCACTGCCACTTTATCCAGAAGCTTGAAAGTGAGCCTGAGATTGAATTTCAAAATATGCACCGCGGCTATGATGGTCTGCGTGAAGACGACTGGAATCCCGCGCACTTTGAAGCGCTTAAAGCAGGTCAGACGGGTTGGCCGATGGTCGACGCCTGCGTCGCGATGTTGCGCGAGACCGGCTGGTTGAATTTTAGGATGCGTGCAATGTTAGTGTCGACTGCCGCCTACCCTCTTTGGCTGGACTGGCGCCCGGTTGGACACTGGCTTGCCCGTCAATTCTTGGATTACGAACCCGGCATTCACTGGAGCCAGCTACAAATGCAATCCGGCACCACGGGGATTAATATCCCACGCATCTATAACCCGATCAAGCAAGCGCAAGACCACGATCCCAACGGAGTGTTCATCAGACGCTGGCTACCTGCCATGCGGCGAGTGCCAGATACCTGGCTGCTGGAACCCTGGAAAATGCCTCACTCGTTGCAAGTACAACATCACGTGTATGTCGGCAAAGACTTGAGCGTACCGATCGTCGAGCTTGAAGCGAGCACGCGAGCGGCAAAACAAAAGCTCTATGCTGTTCGAGCACAGGCCAACGTTCGGGCAACGAAACGCGAGGTGCTACAAAAGCATGGTTCACGCAAGCGCCTAACCACGGTCAAAAAAACATCTATCGTGAAGCCAGCGGACCAACAAAACACGCTGGACTTCTGATGTCAAACGACTCTTCGATGCGCGGCGTCAACAAACACAATCTGCCCAGTAAAAACTGCCTGAGCTGTTTGCGTCCGTTTACTTGGCGCAAAAAGTGGGAACGCGATTGGGACAACGTCAAGTATTGTTCTGAACGCTGCCGACGTACCGAGACTCGAAGCAAATGATAGAGCATACTTTGACAACCTTAAGACTCATCCTAGGCGATCAACTCAATCCCGAACACTCGTGGTTCGCTACGCCTCGTGCAGACGTGGTGTTTGCGTTGATTGAAATGCGACAAGAGACCGATTATGTCTTGCATCATGCGCAAAAGGTGATTGCCATTTTTGCGGGGATGCGTGATTTAGCACGCTTGCTACAAGAGCGTGGGCATCGTGTGCACTACGTTTCGCTCGCCGATCCAAGCAACCAACAAAGCCTGACTGCTAACCTTGATACCCTGCTCTCCCAATACGGCTGCACCCACTTTGAATATCAAGAGCCCGATGAGTGGCGCCTTGACCAGCAACTTCAACAGTACGTTCAAACAAACACGATCGTCGGCACGATGGTCTCCAGTGAGCATTTTTATACGACGCGCTCCGAGGTAGCCACTTTGTTTGTCGGGCAAAAAACTTGGCTCATGGAGCGTTTTTATAGGCAAATGCGCACGAAGCATCAAATTTTGATGCTCGACGACAAACGACCAGTCGAAGGGAAATGGAACTTCGATCAAGAAAACCGTAAAGCGTGGTCGGGTGCGCCCGCCGAACCTGCAGACTGGCGCGTTAGGCACGATCATTCAGCATTGTGGGCAAGTATTGAAGCCGCGGGCGTCCGTACGTTTGGCGCCCCCAATGCCGCACACTTTGCGTGGCCGCTGAACCGCGCCGAGGCCTTGACATGTTTAGCTGATTTCATTGAAAGAGCCTTGCCTCACTTTGGTGATTTTCAAGACGCGCTTAGCACAAAAGGCTGGCGACTTTTTCATTCGCTCTTATCCTTCGCGCTGAACACAAAAATGCTGAACCCGCGAGAGGTGGTCGAACGCGCGCAACAAGCCTGGCTAGATCAACGCATTACGATCGCGACGGCTGAGGGTTTTATTCGCCAAATTTTAGGCTGGCGTGAATACATCCGCGGCGTGTACTGGGGCAAGATGCCCGATTACGGTACGCAAAATTATTTTGCGCAGCACACCGCTTTACCAAAATGGTTCTGGACCGGACAAACCAAGATGCGCTGCCTAGAGCACTCACTTGGACAATCTCTAGAACACGCCTATGGGCATCACATTCAACGCTTGATGGTCATTGGTAATTTTTCTTTGCTAGCAGGACTTGATCCAGAACAAGTGCATCAGTGGTATTTGGGCGTCTATATCGACGCCTTTGAATGGGTTGAACTTCCTAACACGCTGGGGATGAGCCAGTTCGCCGATGGCGGCGTGCTGGCGACTAAGCCCTATGTCTCGAGTGCGGCTTATATCGACCGGATGGGCGACTACTGCAAGGGTTGTCATTACGACAAAAAGAAACGCGAGGGCGAACGCGCCTGCCCCTTCAATGCCCTGTATTGGGATTTTTTTGATCGTCACCGCGCCAAGCTTGCCGACAACTTTCGCCTCGCGATGGTGTACCGGAACTTAGACAAAATGGATGACCTCGCGCTTGACGCCTTGCGCGCCCAGGCAAGCAAGACACGCGCTGAACTAGAGTCGTTGTAAGCGATGGGTTAGGGTTTTTAAGACGCACCGCAGTTGTTTCACTACACTAGCGTTCTATGACTTGTCTTTTTTGTGAAAAATTTTATGCTTGAGCACTCACCCGTGACCGTGTCCTTACCTCAG
>Ga0114974_10000824_pt1 | contig 25087 bp, 27 predicted proteins | sample S_130206_EF_Meta_FD_87318 | JGI IMG/M metagenome (GOLD analysis project Ga0114974, IMG submission 87318) | Freshwater microbial communities from Lake Simoncouche, Canada to study carbon cycling - S_130206_EF_MetaG | ecosystem: Environmental > Aquatic > Freshwater > Lake | place: Lake... | reverse complement strand
TACGCAGCGATGTGCTTCGCGTTCTTGGAGATGGCATTACCAACCTGTATCGCGTGGCCATACCCATTGCCATTGTGGTGCTTGTTATTGCTACTCGATTACCAGAACGTCCTTTACGGAAAACATCCGGCATGCAAGAAAGTAGCGCTGCGGAATAATTATTCGCCAGAAGCCTTTGGCTCTTTTGGCAAACCAAGTACGCGTTCCCCAACAATGTTGCGCTGAATTTGGCTTGTGCCACCCCAAATGGTTTCAGAACGCGAGAAGAAGAATGTCGACATCATTGGGCTGACGGGGTAACCCGCACGGCGCCGGTCGCGCGAAGTACCGGGCCACGAGCCAATGTCGGAGCCAGCATCGACCAACATTGCTTCTGCACCAAAAATATCGAGTGCAAGCTCTAACGCTGTTTTGTGCATTTCTGACCAGAACATTTTATTTGATGCACCAAGCGCAGCAACACTGAGGTCTTTTGTTTTGTTCACAGTGGCTGAAAGCGAACGCAAACCGTTGATGCGAAGAATTTGAATTTTGGAGTAATAAGTCATGAGGCGTTGGCGAATCATTGGATCATCAATAATGCCGCGACGCTTTGCCGCTGCCACCATCAACTTGTATTCCTCTTCAAAGCGGCGATAGCCAGTTGTTGCGCTCATGCCGCGCTCGAAAGCAAGTGTGCTGTTCGCAACTTGCCAACCGTTGTTTACGCCACCAACAACGTTGTCTTTCGGGCAACGTGCATCGGTGAAGAACACTTCACAAAACTCTGCGGTGCCATCGGGCTGAACAATGCCACGTACTTCAACACCTGGCTGCTTCATTGGCACCAACAAATAAGAAATGCCTTTGTGCTTTGGCGAATCGGGGTCTGTACGTGTGAGCAAGAAGCAGTAGTCGGCATGGTGACCCTGAGTGGTCCATACCTTTTGACCATTAATAACCCATTCGTCACCGTCGAGTACAGCAGTTGTTTTCAAACTTGCCAAGTCGCTACCACTGTTTGGTTCGCTGAATCCCTGACACCAACTTGACTGACCGCGAAGAATCTTTGGCAAGAAATCTTTTTTCTGCTCTTCGGTTCCCCACTGCAAAATAGTTGGGCCTACAAGAGTGTCGCCAAAGAAGTCGGCGCGCATAGGTGCTTTTGCATTAGCGAACTCTTCAGCGAGCACCACACCTTCCATGATGCTCAAACCACGGCCGCCGTATTCCACTGGCCACGTAGCGCAGATCCATCCACCGCCATACAACTTTGCGGGCCATGACTCATTGAACGCTTTGCGTTCTTCTGGCGTCATTTCAAAGCCAGCGTCGAACCACCCAGCAGGGAGATTCTCCTTCAACCAGGTGCGGATTTCTCCACGAAATTTTTCAGCTGCGGCGGGGTAAGTCAATTCCATCCCTCCATCATTACCCACGGGTAGCCATTTTGCGAAGTGGATCTGAATTTACGTAGTTGTCACAATTGGCACACACTGCCGAGACACTCATTTTGTACGTTCTCTCCATGAGTTCCCCCGCTCCCGTGCCTTCCCCCAGCCTGAGTGCTCTTTCTGAGGCCGACCTCGCCGTTTTACGCGTCCTTGTTGAAAGAACCGGAAGAATTACCAGCCGCGAAGACCTCAACAAATTGGCAGGGCTCAGTGGCTCGCAACGACGCTGTGAGGCTGTGCTCGTTAATTTGCGCAGGACACTTGGCGATGGGGCCATTGTTACCATTCGCCGTCGGGGTTGGATGCTCGACAATTCAGTCGCAGCAATAGCAGTCACTCTGATTAACTCTCTGTAGCCATGTTTGCAGCTAGTGCTTCTTCGTCACTCGACATTGGTCGTCTTCTCTTTGAACTCGCCATCATCTTGTGTGGAGCAAAAGTCATTGCCGAAATTGCCGAGCGCTGTGGTGTTCCTGCCGTACTCGGAGAAATTCTTGCTGGAGTTGTAATTGGACCGTCGGCGCTCGGCTGGGTAAGTCGCTCCGACACATTATTTGTTCTTGCGGAACTTGGGGCGATTTTGTTGCTACTTCAAGTGGGCATGGAGATGGACCTTAAAGAGTTACGCACCGTCGGTCGTGCTGCGATGACTGTTGCAGTAATCGGCGTTGTGCTCCCAATGTTCTTCGGTGCACTCGCAGGCATCGCCATGGGCGAGGAAACGCGCACCGCAATATTTGTAGGAGCCACACTTACTGCAACAAGCGTTGGCATTACTGCACGTGTATTTGGCGACCTGCGAGCGTTGTCAACCAAAGAAGCCCGCATTGTTTTAGGTGCGGCGGTCGCTGACGACGTGCTTGGGCTCATTATTCTCACTGTTGTTTCACGAGTGGTAGAAAAAGGATCCATTGGCGTCGGGACCATCGCCTCCACCACTGGTTTAGCAATCGCATTTCTCGCCATCAGCGGTTTCGTGGGCTTCACTGCCCTTCCCAAAATTATGGGCACGGTGTTAAAGCGAGCGAGTTCTCCGGCGGCTGCTTCCGTCATTGCATTAGGAATCACTTTGGGCTTCGCGAGCGCCGCAGAAGCCGCACATTTAGCTCCCATCATCGGAGCATTTGTAGCGGGTACCGCACTTGGCCGCTCGCCAGGGCATGAGCGCGTGGCGCGCGACATGTCGGCACTTGCTTCGGTGTTTGTTCCTATTTTCTTTCTACAGATAGGCATCGATACCGACATTGCAGCACTCATTCGCCCTAAGGCCCTCGGCATTGCCGCAGTTCTTATTGTCATCGCTGTCGTCACAAAGGTTGTTGCTGGCTATGCAGCGCGCTCGACTGGAGCCGACACATTGCTGGTTGGTCTCGGAATGATTCCTCGCGGCGAAGTAGGCCTCATCTTTGCCACTATTGGCCTCAACGTTGGCGTATTTGATGACGACATACATGCCGCACTCGTACTGGTTGTACTTGTTACTACCGTCATTACTCCTGCACTTCTTCGCTGGCGTTTGAATCAAGGTGAAACGTCTGAAATTGATCTCGACATTTCAGCAGAGAGCGAACCCGCCGATGGCTGGCTAACGATTCGCGAGGACTCAATTGCCCTTGCGGCCACTCCACCCACTTCAGCAAGTGCTGTTGTCTTATTACAAGCGGCCGCGCTAGCCACCGACAACAAGCCAAGCGAAGGACTCATGGAGTGGGTTGCTGAGCGCCGCACGCGCGATCTGCAGTGGAATCGGGAAGCCACTACTCAGCTCTTGCAATTGCTTCGTGTCGGTTCACCACGCTCGTGGAGACTCATTGAAATTTCTGGCCTCTTTGAACGCGCGCTGCCTGAACTTGCCGAAGCAATACGCCATCGCACCAGCGATGCTTCTGAACTTGACCCAACTCACTCGTTGCGATTCCCCACCGTTGAAGCACTGCGCGAGGCAACTTCGGTGGCGAGTTCACAAAGCGACTCACTTCTTCTTGCGGCATTTTTGGCAGATATCAATGACGGGGAAATGCCTTTCAATCTCATCTTGCAAAAACTTGACCTCGATATTTTGTTTGCCAAGGAAGTGGAAGATCTTCTCAACGGAGCAACCCTCTTACGAGCAGGTGTAGAGCGTGAGCCACACCGCGCCGATGAGCGCCTCATTCGCGATATTGCACACGGTTTGAAACGGCCAGGCATTGTGGAACGCAGTCGGTTGCTTGCCGATGCATTAGGTGGTCTCGAGCCTTGGCAACACGCCGCCATGATTGACATCACTACTGGCGTGCAAGGCGTACTCGCGCATCCTGAATTATTGAGTGGTGAAAACGATTCACTGGCCGACCTGCGACGTCGCCAAACAAGCGAGCTCACCAACGATGAAGCCCTTCTCGATCGCATTGTTCATGCGCCCACTACATATGTATTAGCGCATGACCCAGCAGAGTTACTTGAGCACGCTCGCCTCATTGAGCCTGCCCCGCATGGGCGAAAAGTACGTGTCACGGTGCAACCCACCCGCACTCCTGGCCAATACATATTGAATGCAGCCTGCCGCAATCGTCGCGGTTTACTCTCCCGGCTCTCGGGCGTTCTTGCCGATGAAGGAATTTCAGTTGTGTCTGCAAGCTTGGCAACGTGGCCCGACAACTCGGTGCTCGATACTTTTATTGTTGAGGCTCCACACCCGCCTGACCCCGTTCATGTTTCACGATTGTTCTCACAATCAATGAAGGGGCGCTTGCGCCCACGGAAACTCGCCTTAGCTGCTCCTCGAGTAGCGCTCGACAACTCCATTCATCCGTGGCATTCAGTTCTGCGCATTAGTGGCCCCGACCAACTAGGCCTCTTGTCTGCAATTAGCTATGCCCTCAGCAATGCAGGCGTACAAGTACACCATGCAGTGGTGCAAACCAAAGATGGTTTCGTCGATGACGAATTTGAAATCTCCGACCGCGTGGGCCATAAAATTGGCGATGACCGCGCCGATGCAGTGCGCAAGGTCTTAAATCGCCTGAAGTAACACACCGTTAACACAACAACAAATACGCCACATTCCTGAAACATTGGGGCGACAGTTGTGAAATCTGCACCCCGTATGTTCTTCTCACGAAGTGACCCCACTCATGAGAAAGGAACGCTGTGAAACTCATCACCGCAATCGTGAAGCCATTCAAGCTTGACGACGTGAAAGACGCACTGAAGGCAATTGGCATCCAAGGGATGACCGTGTCTGAAGTACGCGGCTTTGGTCGCCAGGGAGGACACAGCGAAACTTATCGCGGTGCCGAATACACCATTGAGTTCGTACCCAAAGTACGCCTTGAACTCGTCATTGAAGACAACGACGTCGACAATGTTATTTCTGCAATACGTACTGCAGCTAACACTGGAAAAATTGGAGACGGAAAGGTATGGATCACAAGTGTTGAACGACTCATTCGCATTCGAACCGGAGAAGAGGGTCGCGATGCAATCTAAAACTTCATCAACATCGAGTCGCTGGCTGAAGCGCATTTTGGTAGGAACAACAGTTTCTACAGGTGCTCTTATTGTGGCTGGTGGTTTCACCGCAATGGCCGCTGATGATTTCGACGCTGAAAAAGCTGTGACCACTCTTGGTCAGCAAACAAGCTTGCTCTGGATTGTCATCGGTGCTGCATTGGTGATTTTCATGCAGGCAGGTTTTGCTCTTGTGGAAACCGGTTTCTGTCGCGCAAAGCATGCTGCACACGTAGTGAGCACCAACTTCGCCATCTTCGGACTCGGCTTTATTGGCTTCTTCTTCATCGGATTTCCACTCGCGTTCGGTGGCTTTTCTTACTCCGCATTCGGTATGGATGCTCCAGTTGGAAGCGCCTTACTGGGAAGCGGCAACTGGGTCTTTTTGTGGAAGGGCGGATGGGCAATGTCGGGCGGAGGAATTACTCCTGCTGTTCTTGGCTTCTTCCTTTACATGGTGGCCTTCATGGACACCGTTGCAACTATTCCAACTGGCTCAATGGCAGAACGCTGGAAGTGGAACTCATTCGTTGTGTGGGGCCTCTTCTGTGGCGCTGTCTACTACCCACTCTTTGCAGCATGGACATGGGGCGGCGGCTTCCTTGCCAAAACCTGGGACACCATGTCACTTGGTGCGGGTTATGTCGACTTCGCGGGTTCCGGTGTTGTTCACGCAGTAGGTGGTGTTGCTGCTCTTGCTGGTGCAATTGTTCTTGGTCCACGCATTGGAAAATTTGGTGCCGATGGAAAGCCTCGCGCAATTCCTGGTCACCACATCCCAATGGCAATGCTCGGAACATTCATCTTATTGTTCGGCTGGTTCGGCTTTAACGCTGCATCAACCTTTGCTTCAACCGATGTGCAGTTCGCAACTGTCGCAGCCAACACTGCAATCGCTGGAGCTTTCGGTGGAATCATCGCAATGTTCTGGATCACCAAGCGCACTGGCAAACCAGACCCAGGCATGATGGTGAACGGCATGCTCGCCGGCCTCGTAGCAATCACTGCACCGTGTGCTTTCGTTGCTCCATGGGCCGCAGCTGTTATTGGTTCCATCGCAGCGGTCTTAGCAATTGAGTCGGTGTTCTTCGTAGAGCGCAAACTCAAGATTGATGATCCGGTGGGCGCAATTTCAGTACACGGTGTGTGTGGACTCTTTGGTGTACTTGCAGTAGGTATCTTCTCGAACGGCAGCTACGGCGCTGGCTGGAATGGTTCGCCTTCTGAAGGCATCAAAGGCATCATCAAGGGCGACTGGGGTCAGTTGGGCGCACAAGCCCTATCAGCTGGCATCATCGTGACCGTCATCTTTGGAATTGCCTTCGCATTCTTCAAGATTCAAAATGCACTCACTAAGGGCGGCATTCGCTCGAAGGAAGAAGACGAAATTATGGGTCTCGATCTCCCCGAAATGGGAGTTGCTGCATACCCAGAGTTCAGCCTTCAGCGCTAATTCACGAAGTCAATAAAGAAAAACCCCACCGTCCGCGGTGGGGTTTTTTCCTTTCACAAGCACGAAACATTGCCGTAACAGTTCCTTCGTAGTTTTTATGCCTATGACGATTGATAGTGGTGCAACAGCTTGGGTTCTTGTTTCAGCGGCGTTGGTGCTCTTTATGACACCTGGTCTTGCCTTTTTTTATGGAGGCATGGTTCGTTCGAAAAACGTTCTCGGAATGCTCATGCAAAATGTTTTCGCCATGGGTCTCATCACTATTTTGTGGGCAGCCGTTGGCTTTAGTCTCGCTTTCGGCGGTAGCGGAAAGTATTTCGGAAACTTTGATTTTTTCTTTTTGAAAGACGTAGCAAATATTCCAGCGCTACCTGGCTATGTGGGTGACTTTGCACTCATCATTCCTCCACTTGCATTTGTTGCTTATCAAATGATGTTCGCAATCATTACCCCTGCGCTCATCACCGGCGCAACTGCTGATCGCATGAAGTTCAGCGCCTATTGCATCCTCATTGGCGTGTGGGCTGTGGTTGTGTACCCCACGGTTGCACACTGGGTGTTTAGCCCCAATGGTTGGTTATTCCAAAAAGGTGCTCTCGACTTTGCAGGCGGAGCAGTGGTACATATCAACGCGGGCGCAGCTGCACTTGCCGTTGTATTAGTTCTTGGCAAGCGCCGTGGCTGGCCGCGTGAAGCAATGCCACCACACAACTTGCCATTCACTGTTTTGGGAACAGGTATCTTGTGGTTTGGTTGGTTTGGGTTCAATGCCGGTTCAGCTCTTGCAGCAAACGGCCTTGCCGCACAAGCCCTCATCAACACTCAACTTGCAGCAGCAAGCGGAATGATTGCATGGCTCATTATTGAAAAAATCAAAGCAGGACATGCAACCACTCTCGGTGCCGCATCTGGAGCAGTTGCTGGTTTAGTTGCCATCACTCCATGTGCCGGCTTTGTTGGTGGTGCAGCACCAATTCTGATTGGGTTCATCACCGGCTTTGTGTGCTACTTGTGCCTCACTCTCAAAACCAAGTTTGGTTTTGACGACAGCCTTGACGTGATTGCAGTGCACCTTGTTGGCGGCCTCGCAGGTTCTCTCCTCCTTGGCTTTTTTGCCGACAAAGCAATTAATAGCCTCGGAGCAGATGGCCTCTTCTTTGGTGGAGGAGCAGACCTCCTCGGCAAGCAGGCCCTCGCTTCAGTTGCAACCTTTGCATTCTCCTTCATCGTCACCTACGTTGTTGCGAAGGTTCTCGATGCCACCATTGGCATTCGAGTGACCCCCGAAAACGAACTCATTGGACTCGACCAGAGCCAGCACGCAGAGACCGCCTACCAGGCATAGGATTAACACATGAAGCTCATCACCGCTGTGGTCAAACCCTTCAAGCTCGACGATGTCAAAGAAGCCCTGAAAGGCGCTGGCGTCCAAGGAATCACCGTGAGCGAAGTTCGCGGTTTTGGCCGCCAAGGTGGCCATACCGAGACCTATCGCGGAGCCGAATACAACATCGATTTCGTGCCAAAAGTGCGTATGGAGATGGTGGTTCACGATGATGACGTGGAAAAAACCATCACTGCCCTGCGTGCCGCGGCCTCCACAGGCAAAATTGGCGATGGCAAAATCTGGGTCACCAATGCGGAACGAATCATTCGTATTCGCACAGGAGAAGAAGGTAGCGACGCTCTGTAGGTAGTGTCGTAGCCATGACTACGACAGAATCTGCACCCGCAACTACCACCCGCTGGACAGCCCAGTGGAAAGAACTCTACGAAGAGGTCATTACCACTGGCCTCTGCACGGGCTGCGCAGGTTGTGTTGTTACTTGCCCACACGATGTCATTGGGTATGAGCACGAGGAAGGCAAGTACAAGCCCTTCCATATTGAAGAAGAACTCGGCCTCGATAATTGCACACATGGCGAAAAAGGTTGCACCACTTGCACACGTGCATGCCCACGCTTTCGCCAGTGGGAAGAATCTGCCGACATGCACCTCTTTGGTCGCGTTCGCGAACCAAATGAAATGTCGGGTATCTGGCGTCAACTTCTTCTCACCCGCGCTTCCGATAAAACACAACACGACCGTGGTCAAGATGGTGGCTTTGTTACCGCAATGCTCACCTGGCTTTTGAAGAACGACTACATCGAAGGTGCAATGGTCAGCGGTGTTGAACCCGACGACGCATGGAAAGCAAAACCCGTGCTTGTGCGCACGCCCGATGAAGTGCTCGCTACAGCTGGTAGCCGGTATACCTATTGCGCAAACCCACTTGCATTGAAAGAAGCCAAAGAACTTGGTTTAACCAAGCTCGCCCTTGTTGGCATGGGCTGTCAAACATCTGCTCCCCCAGTGATGTGGGATCGCAAAGCAGGAAAAGTAGGCAAGCCATTCGTTTTCAACATTGGTCTTTTGTGCTCAAAAACATTTGACGATGCCATCTTCCCTGAGCTCTTTGAAGCAAAGTACGGCTTGAAAAAAGCCGACATGGTGAAAATGAACATCAAAGGTGCATTCCAAATTTGGATGAAAGATGGTTCGTTCCACGAAATCAATTTGAAGGAATGCCACCAGTGGACTCGTGAGGGTTGCAAAAATTGCCCCGACTTCGCAGCCGAGCATTCCGACATCGCCACCGGTGGTATTGGCAAAGACAACGACTGGACGCTCACCATCGTGCGCACCGAACTTGGCGAAGAAGTCATCACTCGCATGATTGCCGACGGCGTCATTGAAGCACGCCCCGCACAAGAAGACGAAGTAGCCATGAAACTGCTGCGCACGCTTTCAATTGTCAGCCGTCGTCGCTGGCCACAATGGGCCGATGGCGCCCCTGCAGTGGGCGTACCTGAACCTAAAAAGAAGGTTGACGGAGCGGCTCCTGCGGCGCACTAGTTTGTAGGGATGCCTTTGCATCCTCAGTCACAATTCATCATCAACTTCATCGACTCGCTTGGCGACAAGCCGTTCGAAGACGACACGCCACAAAACGCTCGCGCCATTCGTGATGCGCGCACAATGCCGTCGAACCTGCCCATCTTTGAGACAAAAAATATTGATGCTGGTGGCGTGCCCGCACGCTTATACAAGCCGAACAACGACACCAATCTTCCGTTGCTCGTGTACTACCACGGTGGTGGCTGGGTCCTCGGCAATGTCGATTCACACGACGGAATATGCCGCGCTCTGGCCATGCAAAGCGAATGCGCAGTGCTCTCGGTGGAATACCGACTCGCACCAGAGTTTCCTTTCCCCATTCCCCTCACCGACAGTGTTACTGCCACTAGGTGGGCATACGACAACGCAGCATCCATTGGGTGCGATGCTTCGCGCATTGCATTAGGCGGCGATTCAGCTGGCGCCAACTTCGCTGCAATTATCGCCAACATGCAGGTCATTCCATGCTTGTACCAACTGCTTATTTACCCCGTCACCGATTGCCAACTGGGCCACCCCAGCCATCAGGAAAACAAAGACGGCCCCTTTCTTACACATGCCGGCATGAAGTGGTTTGTGAAGCATTACTTAAGTGGCAACCAAGGCACTCCAACCGACCCACGAGTTTCACCGTTGCTCGACACCGACGAGGTGCTTGCCGCTGCCCCACCTGCATTTGTTATTACTGCCGAATTCGACCCATTACGTGACGAAGGCGAGGCGTACGCAAAGCGTCTAGCTTCCTTGGGTGTTGCCGTATCGCATGTGCGTTGGTCGAGTCAGTTCCATGGCTTTGTTTCACTCGCCGAATTTCTTGACGATGGCAAAGCAGCGTTAGCAGCTTCGGCGGCGGCATTACGCAGTGCGTTTACCCCTGCACTCCAATAGCGCATAGTTCGCGCGCACGCGCAAAAATATTGTCGAACATTGGCTCGGTGAGTTTTCCTGTAAACGTATTTTGCTGGCTGGGGTGAAAAGAACAGAGCAAGGTCCACTTGCCGTGTTGCACTTCAACACCATGGCCAAATTTTGGGCGCGGACGAATGTGTAAAAATTCTGTTGCGGCCTGATACGCGAACGCACCAAGACATACCAACACATGTGCATTTTCTAATGCGGCAAACTCGCGCTCTAAAAATGGTCTGCACGTCACGCGCTCATCGGGTGTAGGGGCATTTGCGGGCGGTGCGCACTTCACTGCGGCAGTGACCCATGCGTTGCTGAGTTGCAAACCATCGTCAACGTGCTGAGATGTTGGTTGATTCGCAAAACCTGCTTTGTGCATCGCGCGATACAACCAGTCGCCACTTTTATCGCCAGTAAAAACACGACCTGTTCTGTTTGCGCCATGCGCCGCCGGAGCAAGCCCGAGCACTAGTAGCTGCGCTTGCCCATCCCCAAAGCCCGGCACGCCGCGGCCCCAATACGTGTCGTCGCGATACATGGCTCGCTTTTCACGTGCAACGTCTTCACGCCATTCAACAAGCCGCGGGCAGGCGCGACACAGCGCAACATCGCGACACACGGCGTCAAGTGGCGAGAGTTTTCGGGCGCCCATATGTACACAGTAGAGGCAGAACCGATAAGTTCGCAGGTGCTATGGCGTCAAAAAAAGCTCCCCCTCATCAGAAACCCACCACTTTGCTCCTCGTGCGTCACGGGCAAACTCCTACTACTGGGCAGTCGCTACCTGGCCGCGCTCCAGGCCTTCATCTCAGCGAGACCGGCCTCAAACAAGCTGCCGAAGTCGCAGAGCGTCTCGCCTCATTTCCCAAAATTGATGCCATCTACGCTTCACCTCTTGAACGCACTCGTGAAACAGCCGCACCTCTTGCCAAGCAACGCAAGCAGAAAGTCATTATCGACAAGGGCCTCATTGAGTGCGACTTCGGCAAATGGACGGGCGCAAAATTAAGTGACCTCATGAAACTGCCTGAATGGAAAACTGTGCAAAGTGCACCAAGCACTTTTCGCTTTCCTAACGGTGAAAGTTTTACGGAAATGCAAGTGCGCATTTCTACTGCTCTCGACAACATCCGCTTGCGTCACCCAGGTGGCGTAGTGGTGTGCTTTTCTCATGCCGACCCCATCAAGGCAGCGCTTGCTCACGCCATGGGCACGCACCTCGATCTCTTTCAACGCATTGTCGTGAGCACGTGTTCTATTAGTGCACTTGCTTACGGTGGCGGGGCACCCATTGTTCTGACCGTTAACTCAACTGGTGGTTCGCTTTCAGAGTTGGCCCCATCATGACCACCTATCGCGACTTCGACGCACCCGATGCGTTCACCACTACTGCCGTCGGACGCCCGGGTGAACGTACTTTTCTCATTCAGGTGCGCGGCGAAGGTGAAACCATCACAGTGAAATGTGAGAAGTCTCAAGTTGCAGCAATTGCGCATTACGTACGCGAACTTCTTGCCGACCTTCCCGACAGCAAAGAAGCGCCGCTTCCCGAGGCACTCAGTGTCTCACCGAACCCCAACGTGGCATTTGTTGTGGGCCCAATTGGTGTTGCTTACGACCGCGAACTCGACCGCATCGTTATTCACCTCGACGAAATGGTTGACCTCGACGAAGAGGGCGAACCACTTGAGGATGTTGTAGCAAGTCGCATTCGCGGCTTTCTCACCCGCGCCCAAGCACTCGCGTTTTGCGATCACGCCGACGACGTGGTGGAAGCCGGGCGACCCAATTGCCGCTGGTGCGGATTACCAATGAACATTGACGGGCATCCGTGCCCACGAATGAACTAATTCTTTTTATGTCAGCAACTTCACGCGTTGCGCACAGCGACCCGCTCGGCGTACTTCACAATGGAAACATTGAAATTGTTGGTCGCATGCCCTACAGCAGCAACGCCACATTTCTTGTAAAAGTCTTTGTTGATGAAGTTGAGCAATGCCAAGCCATTTACAAACCACTCAAAGGCGAGCAACCCCTGTGGGATTTCGAGCCAGGATTATTTCGTCGTGAAGTTGCTGCATATGAACTCTCTGAAGCCTTGGGTTTCGACCTCGTGCCTCCAACAGTGCAACGCGACGGCCCCTTTGGCGAAGGCTCATTGCAATGGTTCATTGACGCTGACCCCGAATTGCACTACTTCACCTTCATTGAAGACCACCCAGAGACCCACGATCAATTGCGACAAATGGCAATATTCGACATCATTGCAAACAACACCGACCGCAAAGGTGGCCATGTGTTGCTCGATAGCGCCGGACACATTTGGGGCATCGACCACGGCGTGTGTTTTTCAGATGAATTCAAATTGCGTACGGTCATTTGGGATTTTGCTACCGAAAAACTTTCTGAAGAACACCTTGCTGCTTTGGAAAATATTGCTCAACAAGTTCCTTTACCGGTGGCAAATCTGCTCAGCGAAGAAGAAGTCGTAGCGCTCAAAGAACGCGTCGACTGGTTACTTGAAAACAAAGTTTTGCCCTACGACCCATCGGGAAGACGCGTTCCATGGCCACTTCTGTGACAATCTGCATTCATGAGCCAATACCTCGACTCGCTTGTTGACCGCGCCGACCTCGACGAAATCATTCGCGAAATCGATGCACTCTGTGCGAAACGTGAGTGGAACGAACTTGCTTCCTTGCGCAATAAATGTGCCGCAGCAGTAAAGACCGGACGACAAGTATGGCCGGCAGCCACACTTGCTAATTACCGCCTTGCGTTACATGCTGATGCCAAAAATGCCGCCGAGTCTTTGCAGCATCCCACCAGCACATTCAGCATTGGGCCACTCACCGAGGTCATTGCTCAAAGCCACTCGTGGAATGAAATTGAGAAATACATCACCGACCCACCCATGCGCGGCTTTGTGGCCTACGAGCGTGCCATACGTGGCGACACCATTGAGAACAACGGAAGCCTGCAACAAATTTTAGAAATACCACTTGCTCTTGGCACCTGGGAACCCTCGTACGAAGTTCCCTTTTATTCCGACAACGGCGTTGAGGCGCCCACACCTCTTCTCACTGCTGTTCCATTCAACAAAGTGAAGTGCAATACCTCAGCACAACATGACGATGACCCCGATATTGAACAAGCAGTGCGTGGTGTGGTGGAAGCGTGGACTTCACAATCCAATGGCCGTGTTACTTTCGCTGCGGTGTCTGGTGGCATTTCATCGGCACTCGGGGCACTGGGGCTGAGCGAAGCGTATGTAAGCCCTCTTGAGCCAACACAGGTCATGTCTCTTGTTGCATGGGCCGGAGCATCGGGTGGTGCACATGGTCGTAGGCGCGGCATGGCGCAAGGTCGCTTTAGCGCATGGTGGCTTGCTACTGCTTTTGCCGATGCACTTGAAGAGTGGCCACTACGGCCAAACACGCTTCTTGCCGAAATGGAAGAGCTGCAATGGTTTACCTGGCGCGAAGAAGACCCGCTGCACGGCTGGCAACTACAACTTGCTGTGGAAGATCCATTTAACGATATGTCGTGGGCATTTTCTGCCCGCGACATATCGTCATGAATTAACGACCCTTCAAAGCCTCAATGAGCTTTGGCAATACTTTGTGCACGTCGCCCACGATGCCGAGGTCGGCGATACCAAAGATGGGAGCTTCTTTGTCTTTGTTGATGGCGATGATGTTTTTTGCGCCCTTCATACCCACCATGTGCTGTGTAGCACCAGAGATACCAGCAGCAATGTAAACACTTGGCTTTACTACTTTGCCAGTTTGACCCACTTGGTATGAGTAAGGAACCCAACCCGCGTCGACAATTGCACGTGATGCACCAGGTGCACCCTTCAACAACTTGGCAAGTTCTTCTACCATTGCGTACTTGTCGGCTTCACCCAGACCGCGGCCACCAGAGACAACAATGCTTGCTTCATCAAGTTTTGGACCAGTGGTCTCTTCAACGTGAACCGCAGTCACTTTTGCGCCACCTGTTGCACCAAGGTCGGGAACACTTGCTGCAGCAATAGCTGCGGGAGCTCCACCAGATGCTTCAGCAGCAAAACTCTTTGGACGGAATGCAACGAGGTACGGGCCTTCGCCGGTAAACGTTGTGGTCACCAAAGTGTTGCCACCGAAAATGGGTGTAGTTGCATTCACTGCATCCCCATCAACAGCAACGTCAATGGAGTTGGTGAGCACAGACTTGTTGAGCTTCACCGACAAACGTGACAACACATCACGACCTTCGTAATTTTGTGGGAACAAAATGAGGTCGGGCTTATCGCCACCGTCAATGATTGCTTTCATTGCACCAGACACGGCAACACCAGGAAGTTTTCCTGCAAGATCGCCGGTTGCGTACACCTTTGTTGCACCAAACTCACCAAGTTGAGCAGCAACGCCAGAAGCATCGCCACCCAGAACTGCAGTGACATTCGATGAAAGCGAACGGGCTTTGGTGAGGAGCTCAAGAGTTCCTGTTGTTGCAACGCCATTTGTTACTTGGGCAAAAACCCACACACTGTTAATAGCCATGATTTTTTCCTCAGATCACTTTCAGATTTTCTAGGAACGCAACGATCTTGCCAAACGACTCTCCGTCGTCTTCTATGATTTCGCCTGCTTGGCGTGCTTCTGCTTGAGCAACAAGCGTGACTTTTTGGCCAGCACCTGCCCAACCTGCTGGCGTCACGCCAAGGTCGCTTGCAGTTACTTCTTCAACTGGCTTGCTCTTTGCAGCCATGATGCCTTTGAAGCTTGGGTAACGCGGCTCTACTACACCAGCGGTCACGCTGATGAGTGCAGGCAACGCACATTCAACTTCGTCGTAGCCCTCTTCGGTTTGACGATCGGCTTTCAAAACACCGCCATCAATTTTTACTTTCTTTGCGAAAGTCACTGAAGGAAGTCCGAGTACTTCTGCAATTTGTTCTGGAACAGTTCCGGTGTAACCATCGGAAGACTCTGTACCAGCAATGATGAGATCTGCTCCGCCTAAGCGCTGTACAGCAGCCGCAAGAATTTTTGCAGTGGTGAGTGCATCACTTCCTTGCAATGCTGGGTCAGACACTAAAATTCCTTTTGCAGCACCCATAGCAAGCGCGGTACGCATACCAGCGGTCTCACCATTTGGCGCCATAGAAATGATGCTCACTTCTCCGCCTCCAGCTGCATCGACAAGTTGCAATGCCATTTCCACGCCGTAAGCGTCGGAGTCATCGAGGATAAGTTTGCCGTCTCGCTTCAGGGTGTTTGTTGCGCCGTCTAAGGCACCTGGCAAGGCGGGGTCTGGAATCTGTTTTACACAGACGATCACGTTCATGGCTTCTATTGTTACCGCTCGGTTCCGATTCTGCCTAACTGGCGACACAAACTGATACCGTTTCCTCGTTGTGCGTGTTCTTCTTGTAGTTAACTCCTTTGCGTCATCGGTCACAGCCCGCAACACGGTTGTGGTCCATCAGCACCTGGCCCGCCACCACGCCGTGCAGGTAGTGGAAACCAACCGCCGTGGGCATGCCACACGCTTTGCCGAAGACGCCGCTCGACGCGGGCTCGATTGCGTGGTCTCCTTTGGAGGCGACGGCACGCTCAATGAGGTCGCTACAGGCATAGCCGGCTCAGAAACAGCCTTAGGAGTCCTTCCAGGGGGCTCTACCAACGTCTTTGCCCGCACTCTTGGCATGTCGAATGACCCCTCTGAGGCCGTGAAGCAGCTTGCCCTCGCACTCGATACCGAGCGCATTGCCCCTATTGGTCTCGGCAAGGTCAATGGTCGGTACTTCTGTTTTCATACCGGAGTGGGTTACGACGCTGCCGTGGTGCGCAATGTGGAGCGCCGCGCTGCTTTAAAACGCTGGCTTGGCCACCCACTATTTGTGGGCGCCGCCCTGCACACCTGGGCACTTGGCTATAGCCGCAAGAACCCTCACTTTTCTGTACATGTTGGAGAAGAACAACCTGTCAATGGTTATTTCAGCATTGTCATGAATACAAACCCATATACCTACTTGGGTAAGAAGCCTCTCAACTTGTCGCCACACGCCAACCTCGACAGTGGCCTATCGGTGGTTACCTTCACTTCTCTGTCTGCTCTCACGTTGCTTGGTTCCATAGGCAAAGCAATTCGCAGCGGTGGTGTTCCTGAAAGTAAACACGTGAAAATTCACGAAGACGTACAGGTTTTAAGCGTTACCAACGATCGGCCTTTCCCATTCCAACTCGATGGCGATTACTTGGGTGAAACAACTGAGTTGCGCTTCACACATGAACCTCAGGCAGTGCGACTCGTGCAGCCACTTCTTTCGTAATTTCTAACGACCAAGAACGCCCAAAGCCACATCGGGAACATTGGTGCAAATTGCATCTGCTTTCCACGCAATGAGTTCCGCCATGCGTACTTCATCATCACAGGTCCATGTATTGACCTGTATTCCACGCGCATGACACAGGTCAATGAGTTCTTTTGTTAGTAAACCCACCCATGGGTGAAGCGCACTGTGGCCAGCACGGACAAGGTCATCAATAATATTTTCCGCATCATTTGGAGCCACCACAGTGGTGAGCCACGCAGTGCGAAGTTCCGGAGCAACTTCGTGCACTTTGTCAATGGTTTCTCGTCGGAATGACGAAATGAGAAAACGTGAATTTTCCTTTCGCTCAAGAAGCGCACGTGCAACTACTTCTGCAACAGCGTCTGTGATATCGAAGTCAGGTTCCCTTTCATCATTTTTAATTTCTACATTGACCCACATTCCTGCACATGCGTCGAGTGCTTCAGTCATTGTGGGAATGTGCGCAGGAAGTTCACTGCGCTGCAGTGCACAAATATCTCGTCCGTCTTCCAAACGTGGATCGTGGTGAACCACCAAATGCTGATCTGCAGTCAGCCGCACGTCGAGCTCTACTCCGTCGGCCCCCATATCGCCCGCAGCACGAAATGCCAACACGGTGTTTTCGCGCTCGGCTCGAGAGGCTCCGCGATGGGCCAAAACGAAGGTTTGAGTGCCAAGTGTTACGGGAACAAAAATTTGATTCATAAATCTCAAAGTACTGCTTGTGATTAGCGAATTCCCGACGTAACGTGCCCGAGCCACAAAGAACACGTGGCGATTGAAATATCCACCCTGGGCGTTTACCGCCCCTTAACAATTGCAGGAGATGAAGTGACCATCCTCGCTTCAAGCCTCGCGCTCGGAAGCGCCGACTACACGTGGCGTTCGAACGCGGTATGCCGTGACACTGACCCAGAATTATTCTTCCCTGTAGGAACTACAGGTCAAGCTCTTCTTCAACTCAGCAAGGCAAAAGAAACCTGTGACCAATGCACCGTCAAGGTTGAGTGCTTACAGTTCGCCATCGACACCAACCAAGATTCTGGTGTTTGGGGTGGAACTTCAGAAGATGAGCGTCGTGCCATTCGCCGACAAATTGCTGCTCGTCATCGCTCCAGCATTGCTGGCTAAAGAGCCACAATAGGAACAACAAGTTCAATCATTGTTCCCATTGAGTTGGTCGGCAACTCAACATCTGCTTCTTCATAGTCCGCTGCGACAGCCGAACGCATGTCGATAGTGCCACCTAGTTCAGTGCTCACCAGTGTTCGAACAATTGATAAGCCCAAACCGGTTGCCTGACCAATGTCAAAATTGGGGTCAAGACCTGCTCCGTCGTCGAGCACTCTCACACATAGTCGAGTACTTTCTTCTCCTTGCAGAGACACTTCAACTTCTTGCGATAAATGCACCGAAACATTTCCGCCGCGATGTGAGTTGCTCTCTTTAAATCCGTGGTCAACTGCATTTTGTAAAAGCTCGGTAAGCACCACCGAAAGTGGCGTTGCAATGGACGCTGGCAAACGCCCGCCATCGCCATGCACCACAAATCGAATAGGTCGATCGGGTGATTGCAAACTTTCTTCCACGAGTCGCAGTAACGGCCGAACAATTTCAATGAACGCAACATCTTCACCTGGTTCGCGCGACAAGGTTTCATGCACCAGGGCAATGGTACGAATACGACGCACCGATTCATTAACTGCTGACTTTGCTTCACCCTCATCCAACCTGCGGGCCTGCAAACGCAATAACGACGAGATGGTTTGCAGGTTATTTTTTACGCGGTGATGAATTTCTCTGATGGTCGCATCTTTCGACAAGATCAAGCGGTCGCGACGACGCAGTTCAGAAACATCGCGCAACAAGAGCACTGCTCCGGTTGCATTGTGTGACCCGTCTTCGTGGTTCACATTAAGTAACGGCATGCAACGCGCGAGCAAAGTGACCTCTGATGTTTGATCAAATTCTTCTACCACCGGTTCGTGCCGCTCAAATGCCTGACGTACTGCACTATCGGTGAAACCAAGTTCTGCAAGAGTTTGCCCCACACTGTTTGCGCCAATGCCAACCCTGTGCAATGCCGACACCGCATTCGGCGATGCGTAACGCACCCGAGCCGCTTCATCTATGACCAACACACCGTCGCCAACGCGAGGGGCAACACTCGAGTCGGCTGCTTTGCCTGGAAACGGGAAAAGACCCTCTTTGATCATGAGTGAAAAACGATCGAATATCTCAAGATACGTGCGTTCCAGTTCACCTGGCTGACGACTACTACGAGTAGACCATTCGCGACTGAGCACCGCAATGGGGTGCCCGTTAAAACGCACCGGAATAGCAAACATGCGCGCTTGTTGCGCACCATCTTCAACGGGAATTTCGCCTTCACTCCATTCACCAGTTGAGTACGCCTGTGCCAGCAGCAACTCTTCGTCTTGTGCTGCCCATGTTGCAACGCGGTCGGCTATGTACAGAGTCTGCCCGGTAGCTGCGCGTACATGTGCGCCAACAATCCACTTGCCATCACTTGCCGGCAGGTAAAGGAGTAAGTCGGCAAAACAAAAATCGGCAAGCATCCCCCACTCAGAAATGAGGTTTTGCAAATGAACGATGCCTTCTTTTTCAAGAAGCGTATTTTGTCGTGCTAGGTCACCGAGAGTTGCCATGGCACTGTGGCTTTAGCCGCCGAAGCCCATGCGCTTATCGCTTTCCGGACTCCCAAATTCAACGTAAGCAATTTTTGCACCAGGCACTGCTACTTCACGCCCTTTTTTATCGGTGAGCCACAGAACATCTGTTGCTCCAGAAATTGCAGCATCAACTGCGGCTTTAATTTTTTTTCGCGCCGCAGCATCGTCTTCCACCTCAAGAGTAATTTCACGAGGGCTTTGGGTAACTCCGATTCGAATGTCCATGAGTGAACCTTACGAGATCTTGAGGGCAGAGCTAAAGATCTTCTTCGGTTTTAATTCGGTGGCAATACGCTCGGCCATCTGATGGAAAATCATTGCGGTTTCACTTGTTGGGTCAACAGCAGTAATGGGGTGTCCATCGTCGCCACCTTCACGTAATGCATTCAGCAGGGGAATTTGCCCCAAAAGCGGCACATTCAACTCATCAGCGAGCTCCTGGCCACCACCTGAGCCAAAAATCTCATATTTCTTGCCATCATCGCCGGTGAACCACGACATGTTTTCAATGACTCCACGAACGGTGAGATTCACTTTTTCTGCCATTGCGGCCGACAATCGTGCAACTTTTTGTGCTGCCGGCTGCGGAGTAGTTACTACGTACACCTCGGCACGTGGCAAATACTGGCTGAGACTGAGTGCAATGTCGCCCGTACCTGGTGGCATGTCAACAAGCAAAAAGTCTGGTTCATCCCAGTACACATCGGTGAGAAATTGCTCAAGTGCTTTGTGCAACATTGGTCCACGCCATACAACTGCTTGACCATCGGGAACAAAATATCCGATGGAAATACAACGCACGCCCCAAGCTTCTGGCGGAAGAAGCATTTGATCGATAGCAACTGGGTCGCGATCTGCACCCAACATGCGAGGAATAGAAAAACCATAAATGTCGGCATCAACAATGCCTACAGAGTGACCTCGTGCCGCAAGTGCAACTGCCAAGTTGGTGGTAACACTGCTTTTTCCGACGCCACCTTTTCCTGAAGAAATGAGAAGTGGGCGCGTTTTTGAACCAGGTTGTGCAAAAGGAATACTGCGGCCTTCGGCATGCCCGTGAGCAGTTTGCGAACCAGCAGAAGAGGCTGCGTCACCATGAACAATGCGACGCACATTTTCGCGCTCTGCATCGGTCATGACCCCAAAGGTGAGATTCACATCGCTCACTGATGGGTCGGCACGTAGTGCACCATTCACGCGATTAGTAATTTCATTGCGCAACGGGCACCCAACAATGGTGAGCACAACGGTCAGAGTTACTACGCCTGCGGCCGACACTTCCACGTCGCGCACCATGCCAAGGTCAACAATGGAACGATGAAGTTCTGGGTCTTGCACAGGGCGAAGGGCTTCAATGACTTGCTCAACTGCAATAGGCATAAGGGTGACGTCCAATACGAGAAGGTGGATAAGAGATCTGCGCGGTAATTAGCACTATCGCCATAGGTACAATACCTCCTGTAGAGTAATCAGGTAATGAGTGAGCGCATGAATCGAGAGCAACAAATGTCACCTGGCTCTTTCACAGCCACCGTGAGTGCTATCACATCAGCTTTTGGTGACCCCACTCGACGTGCGGTGTATCTCTATGTTCGCGAAAGTGACAACGGAGCAACTGCAGCACAAGTGGCAGAGCACTTCAACTTGCACCCCAACGTTGCGCGCCATCATCTCGACAAACTTTCTGCAGGTAGCTATGTAGAAGCTTCTGTAGAAAAACCTTACGGTGGTGGTGCCGGTCGCCCGTCGAAGCACTACCGCTGCGTAGGTCCATCACCCCTTGAAGCACCCATTGTGCGCAGTGACGATCTTGTTCTTAGTTTGCTTGGCAATGCACTTGAACTCTTACCGCAAGCTCAGGCAGAAATTATGGCGGAAAAAGTTGGCGCGCAATACGGACGCGTACTAGCAACTGGCTTAAGCGGTGAAGACCTTGAACACGGTCAACGCTCACTCAAAAGCGCAATGCAAACCGTGGCCGATGCGCTCACGGCACACGGCTTTGCTGCTCATACCGATCACCGCAACAATCAGTTGCGCATTGTCAATAACCATTGCCCATTTGGTGACGTTGCTATTGAGCACCCAGTTATTTGTGCAGTCGACCGCGGAATGGTGAAAGGAATGCTCGGTGCGCTCTACGGCGAAACAAACCCCGAGCTTCAAGAGTCCATTCCACAAGGCGACACCTTTTGCGCCACCAGCATTTAATGCAAGTGCTTTAGTCGCCCGAAAAACGCTGTTCTAAAAATGGGTCTCCATACATGTTGTACCCATTGCGCTCCCAGAAGCCCGGCGTGTCTCCTACGCAAGCTTCCATTCCACGCAGCCATTTAGGTGATTTCCAAAAATACAAGTGCGGCACCAATAGCCGCACTGGCCCGCCGTGAACGGGCTCAATGTCTTCACCTTCAAAGGTATAGACCACAAGTGATTCTTCGCGCATCACATCGACCATCGGCAGGTTTGCCGTGTAGCCCTGTTCTGCATGTCCCATGAAGTGTGTTGCATTGGCATGCACGCCAGCACGAGCAAAAATATCTTTCACACGAACACCGGTCCAATGAGTGTCGAACTTCGACCACTTGGTGACGCAATGAATATCGGTTTCTAAAGTAACACTCGGCATTTCTTTGAGTTCATCAAAAGTCAGGGTGAACTCGTTGTCTACCGCACCAAACACACGCAAGCTCCACTCGTTGGGCGCATACGTAGGAACATCGCCAACATGCAATACGGGAAATCGTTCCGTGAGGTACTGCCCAGGCGGCAGACGTGCAGGGTCGAAACCCAGTCCTTCTAGTTCCTGTCGATTGCGTTCAAAGAATCCCACCTACAGAGTCTCACTTAGTTGCGTTCACTTCAGCAACTATTGAGTCCACAAATGTTTGTACTTCTGTTGGCGGGTTCGCATCTTGACACTTCTTCAGTTCAGTTTTCGCCGTGGCGGTATCGGCGGCAAAGCGGAAGCTCACAATGCCTAAAAAGCAATGGGCATCAGGATATTCAGGGTCAATGAGGGTGGCCCTACCGAGCCCCACAATGGCAGCTTGCACTGCTGCAGTACGAATGTCGTCAGATGCCTCGCGCGCGGTGAGGGCCAACAACCACGAGCGATAAGTGAGTGCCTCAACTTCATCAGGGCGGGTTTTGAGCACCTCGCTATAGATCTTGATTGCTGCAATAGGGTCGCTGAAGTTCAATTGACGTGCTTGGGCGAGCAAACCTGCTGTGCTGTTGGGGCTACCGCCCGACAATGTTTGACCAGGAAGTCGCTGACCCGACTGGCGTGCGACGAGCACTCCGAGACCAACTGCGACACATAGGACTACCGCAAAAGTGAGAATTAACTTTTTTCCATTCCGAACCGGCGCGACGTCAACACTTTCAAGTGGTTCATCGCCCACATCTACGCTGCGCAATACATCGGCTAGGCGTTTTACATAACTGCTCTTTAATGCTTCATAATCGGTGTCGTCTATGTCGCCTGCTGCATATTCGCGCTCGAGGTCTTCTAGTGAAGTGAACAAAAAGTCGCGATCTTCACTACTCATATGTTCTCGTCATCTGTCACGTCGTTCTTGTCCTGCAGGGCCGCTTCAACAATGGCAAAATCTGCGTCTGACGCATGAAGGAGTGCCGCGTTCTTCCACCGCCGAAACACGAGGCCCAGACCACATAGCCCACCTGCAAGTGCTACGACGGGCAGAATCCACGCCAACGACTCAACACCATCGGTTCGCGGCAACAACACACTTCCCGGAAAACTTTTCTCAATCACAGCAACAATTTGGTTGTCACTATTGAGCCCGGCGGCAACTTCTCTGGCAATTTCATTGCGAATTGCTTCAGCCGCAGGAGCGCGACTTACGTAGATACTTTCACCGTTGCAAGTTGGGCAGGCCAGCTGTTGCGAGATGGCGTCGATGCGCCCCTGCTGTGTGAGCGGGCCTCTATTGCGCAGAGTGCCAAAAGCCAACAGACCAACGGTCAGCAACAGCATCAAAATCCACATGGACAATGAGTTCAGTTTTTTCATGGAGCAGCCAATTCTCTTTGCAATTCAGCCAACTTTGCCGACAAGAAATTACTCGTCACTTCGCCCGCAATACGCAATCGCACGAAACCCGACGGGTCAATTACCCATGTCTCTGGAACTTTGGCTACACCAAAGGCAACGGCAATGGCGCCGTCAGGGTCGGTGACCTTTGGCCAATATCCCCCATTTTTTTTAAAGAACTCTGCTACCGCCGCGTCGCTGTCGTCATTAACAACGGTAATCAGTTCGGCCCCATTTTCTAGACCACTCTGATTTTTCTGAAATGCAACAAGTTGAGGATGCTCAACACGACACGGAACACACGTGCTGTTGAAAAAATTCAACACAACCCAAGATCCTTTACGGCGCGCAAGGTCGAAAGTTCCGCCTCCAATTAATGGAGAAGACACAGCCGGTGCGGGATTGCCTAGTAGAGGTGTAGAAATACCCCGCTCGCCTCGAGGCTTTGCTGTCACCAGCAATATGAAAAATGCAAGAACCACAACGCCAGTTGCAATAGCAACATTGCGCGCAATACGAGAGTTACGCATCAAGGGTCTTACTTGTAGCAACACGTGCAGAAACGGCATCGGTCGGCCGGCGTCGTCGTCCGGGGAACAAGGCAAGCAATGTACCCACCGCCATCATTCCTCCACCAATCCACAACCACATCACCAGAGGCTTAATAAACACTTTTATTCGTGCTTCGCCTGATTCACTTTTTACTGGGGGCTCAAGCGTGAGATACAGGTCGTAGCGCCATGATGACTTCACTGAAGGCGTTCCAATATTGTTACCCATCTGCACAAACTTCGTAATTGCTGGCGCGTAACTTTTTCCGCCATCTATTTGAACTATCGCTTTTACTGCCGTCAGGCGATCTGTCTTCTCATTCCCAAAACCCTTCAATTCAAATACGTGTCCACCAAACTTTGCAGGCGTATTTAATTTCAATGAGATCTCTTGTGATCGCGTATATGAATTCGATGCGGCAAGCGCCACAGCAATGAGAATGACGCCAATATGCACCACCATGCCACCATTTGCACGGCCAACTAAACCCCGCCAGCCTTGGCGCCGTGTTGCCAACACAAGTTGCCGCAATGCCGCGCCGCTCGCAAAACCGCCCAATGTAAATGTGAGAAGTGCAGCTAATCCGTCGGCCCCAACAAGTAGCGAGACCACCAGCGTGCCGATGCCGCACCAAGCAGGCCAAAAAAGTCGCTGACGCAATACTTCTTCAGAGGCTTTACGCCAAGGCAAAACGGGCGCAATTGACATCATGGCAAGCAATGCAATGCCAATGGGCGTTGAGAGTTGGTTGAAGAACGGTTCGCCAACAACAATTTGTCGGTTTTGCAACGCCTCAATGACAAGCGGAAAAACAGTTCCCAATAACACCACAAATGCAAACAGCGCAAACAAAACATTATTGACAAGAAATGCACCTTCGCGCGAAACAGGTGAATCGATACTTCCTGGAGAGCGCAAAGAGTCTCCACGCCACGCAATGAGCCAGAGTGAAACCGCAACTATGACTCCAAAAAAGATAATGAGGTACTTGCCAATATCACTTTCACTAAATGCGTGAACACTGTTCAACACTCCAGAACGCGTGAGGAATGTTCCGAGAATGGTGAGACTAAATGTTGCAAGAAGCAACGACAGGTTCCACACTCGCAACATGCCCCGGCGTTCTTGCACGAGCACTGAATGGATGTATGCCGTTCCCGTGAGCCACGGCAAGAAACTTGCGTTTTCTACGGGGTCCCATGCCCACACACCACT
>Ga0114974_10000823_pt1 | contig 25129 bp, 33 predicted proteins | sample S_130206_EF_Meta_FD_87318 | JGI IMG/M metagenome (GOLD analysis project Ga0114974, IMG submission 87318) | Freshwater microbial communities from Lake Simoncouche, Canada to study carbon cycling - S_130206_EF_MetaG | ecosystem: Environmental > Aquatic > Freshwater > Lake | place: Lake... | reverse complement strand
AGATAAAAACAAACTCCTATCCATTTTTAATGGAGGACCTCACCAAGATTATTGAGGATCTTGAGGATGCAAACAACCGTGCCGCCGCCGCCGACCCGGCGATCAAGACGAGCCTGAGTGTCGTAGAAGCATTCCTGAAGAAACACCCTGTACTTTGTTACGGTGGTACGGCGATCAATAACCTTCTGCCTAAGAAAGACCGATTCTATGACCCCGAAAAGGAAGTTCCCGACTATGACTTCTTTAGCAAGACGCCTCAAGCCCATTCAGTGATCATTGCCAATCAGCTCAAGGCGCGCGGAATCAAGGAGGTTGAAGTCAAGTCGGGCGCTCACCTTGGAACCTTCAAGGTGTTTGCAGATTACACGGGTGTCGCCGACATTACCAGCTTGACGCCCGAGGTCTTTGACCGGCTGTGGAAACAGGCAGAGGTTCGTAACGGCATTCACTATGTACCTCCGAACTTTCTGCGGATGTCCATGTACCTTGAATTAAGTCGTCCTCGTGGAGACGTGTCTCGCTGGGAGAAGGTGTACAAGCGCCTGCAGCTTTTGAATGCTGCCCATCCGGTGACATGCAAGAAAGAAGAAGGGGCATCGCACGACCATCTGACTCCCCAACAGCAAAGAGGCGTCATCAAAATGCTCCAGAATGAGGCTGTTGTTCTGCTTAGTGTGAGTGCAGCGGAAATTCACCTTGGTCAAAAGTGGACAACCCCGATTGGACTTCTGGCCGAGCGCGAGACCATTGAACAACTGACAAAGGGAGAGAAGGTTGTAGTCCACGAAGAAAACGATATTCTTCCTCGGCGCACCATGGTCATGAACGAGGACGGCACGAAATCACTGTTTCGGTTTTACGAGACAACGGCATGCCACAGTTTTCACGAGATGAAGAATGGTGTTCGTGTGGCCAGCATTCCAACTACGCTTCAGTTCTTCTTTGCGTACATGTATTCGGGCGCAGAAGAGTCTAATATTGCCAGCGTTCTTTGCATTGCCCAGAGACTTGTGGACCTCGCAAACAAGAAACCTTCTCGGCGTTTTGACATCTTGACCCCCAAGGAATGCATTGGGGAACAAGAGACATTGACGGATATGAAACGGAACAAGGCAAAGATGTTCTCAGATCTCGGAAAGGATAAGACGTCAGCCGCCTACTTGGAATACTTCTTCACATATGACCCCAGTGATCCAGCATCCAAGAGAAAGGCCAAGAGCGCGATCGCAAAGCTCAAAGATCTTAAACCGGAGGAAAGTTCCCGTTCCGATACGTAAGGATCAGACGGTTGCCATTGTAGGTCAGCCCGGCGCAGGCAGTGCAGGACGCAGATCCACCCACTACGTTGGAGGACGACTCCTTAATGCCCTGCAGAAACTGGAGGTAATTGTCGTTTCCATTCGGAATGCGAGGACGGACGGCGTTAGGAGTAGACGAATTGAACATCTGAAAAATTTCACGCACCCGAGTCTGCGCATCTATATCGGACGCGTCACGAATACACATTCCCTGGATACCCGAAAGTGTTGAACTATTTTGACCACCGGCGCTCATTATAGTGAGCCAAGAATTAAGTTCGTCCTGTGTACCATGTTAAATCAAAGTACTGAGGTCCCGACGGTGTTGCGCGCAAATCGTCCTTTGGAACGTTCGCTGTCAGAGCAGCCACTTCGCCTGCTGACAAGGAACGCGGAGTATATTGAAGAGTCGCAAGAACACCATCCCATCCGGCGGCGGCACGACCGCCTGCCGTGACAGACGCATCGTTCTGTTTGGGAAGCTGTGAGAAGGAGTGGTGCTGACGAATAATGCCATTGATGTAGACGTCCATCGCGTCTTGATCTACAATGATAGCAAAGTGCACCCACTTGTTTGCAGGAATGTTACTAATCAGGACAGTCTCGGCAATGTCCGCATACGTATTGACGGTCACCAACAGAGAGTTGGACGTTGTGTCTAGATACAGACCCGGACAATCATCCTTCGTGAAGATGGTCCGCTTTTTGCCATAGTTATACGTGAAATCATTCACGAGAATCCACCCTGTATACGAGAAGGTGGCGCCCTCCGGTTGGTTGAATGACCGACTAAGTGAAGTAGACACAGACTTCACCTGCTTCCCCGAGAGCGATCCGGGAATAATGTCAACCATGTCTGATTTCTTGGGTTGGGTTGACAAGAGTTGCCACACAATGATCCCGATAACGACGGCAACGACAATACCCCCAACAATCTCAACAGCACCCATTACCTACTACTTAGAAACAAAGCCTCTTGCACTGAGACGAAGCCCCGCCGTGCGAGGTTGGGATTGCGGTGCCGCGGCGCCGTCTTCTCTCCATACCATCTTCAGCATGACCGCATAGGTGACTGTGCGCTGCTGCTCAGCTGTTCCAGGATCAATTGTCCGAGTGCCAAGATTGTAAATGTAGTGGATTCGGCTGTGATCAGATGTGTATTCTGTTCGGAGCCATCCCGTTTGCGCAAGGCGAATTGTCCAATCTAGATCTTCGCCTCGTGTCGCACTCCGAAAGGATACGAGATTCCCAATGTCCGTCATAATAATATTTAGGTGATTCGGGGGGCGTAGAAACTCGTCTCCTATGCACATGGGCATCGTCAGAGTGTTTTGAATGCTATGCGTGAACGTGTACTGATTCATCTGTCCCCGAAGGCGACAAGAGTGAAATCCACCCTGAATGGTGGCAAGCGCATCCTCAAAATATGCAGGCGTCACGGTATCGTCGTCATCAATAAACGAAAAATACTTCCCCTTGGCCGACTGAAGAAGCTCTTGGCGCTTTGTTCCGATCTTCTTCTCGCGGTTATCAAACGAGATACAGATTTCAATGCGAAGATCCGGGCAGATTGTCGCGCGACGTTCATTGATCACCTGGAGAAGTCGCTGCAAACTCTGCTCGCGTCCGGGAATGGTTGCAATTAAGAGACTCCAATCGTATTCGTATGTCTTTCGGGAAATGTAGGTGTACATGTCTTCAGTCCAGTATCGTTGGTTCCGTGCATACAGCGCGTCATTTCGTTCAGGGAATCCAGTGCCCGGATGCTCGTGACGAATGAGAACATATGGAATGTATCTACACTTTGATGCCAGACTTCCCTTGCAAAGGTCTGTGAACTCCGTGTCGCAAAAGAGGCTCTTGTAGTCGGGGTGATAGAGGAACCCAAAGGATGTATACATCGCGCGCCCCATGATAGAGATGGTATTCAACTTCTCCCCCTGTGTCCCGTCATTTACCCATAGAATTCCGTTGGTATCCGGAAAGTTCGCCATCATGTGCGAACGAAGAACATCATCATACCCCTTGATCTGCGGGCGCATATCATCCGACACCACAACGACAATGTCCCACGGCCACGAAATGGAACTCATGTCTGCATTCACAGCCTCAATCTTTGTCTTGCTGGTTCCGTAGTAGATCTCGGACCATGCGGTCGTATGGGTGATGTTTTTGATTGCACGCTGAATATCTCCCGGTGTCATGGTTGCATCGTCTGTGTCGCACGATACGCAGATCCCTAACAGATCCGGACGGTTGGCGAGCTCAACATATTTCTGAAGAACGCCTAAAAATTGAGTTGGGCGAGAACGAGTTGGGCATTTGAGCAAGATCCGCATTACACATTAGACAGATGTTTCTGAGATGACCTTACCCGAACTATCCCTCACAGCAAACGTGAAGGTGTATCCAAAGAGTGTCAGTGAGGAGCCCTTTGTTGTGGTGTTTGTTGATCCGGGCTGAGCAAACGATGCACAATTGGTTCCCGCCGAGAAGAAAGCCGATGCGTCCGACGGACTAATCATATTAGGATAGGCATGCACGTTGCACACAGACCCCGAAAACCCGAGCGCGTCACCGATGATAATGTCTCCGGCCGCCGGACGGGGCACACCCGGAAGGACACAGGACTTGACGAGCTTGCCGTTTATGTAGACATCCAAGTTGCGCTGAAAGACGGCAACAGAGACAGAAAACCAGGTTTGAAGAGGAACGTTCTCTACCGTGCAGGTGTAGGTGTCCGTTGACGTCGTATCGCCTGGATCCGTGTAGATTGAGACAGCTACGTCCAAGCTATTGTCGGTCGGATGGAGAGAAATGTCGGGGTTTCGGAACGTTGGAGTCGTCGCGTCCTGGCGATACAGGACACTCTTCTTCTCGCTAAACTGGTAATTCCAGTCCTTGATGTACATCCAAAATTGAACGCTATTGTCTGCGCCTTGTGTGATGGGTGCATTGGCGGCAGAAATCACCTTTTTTACTTTCCCGTCTAGTGGAAGGGGTGCCTGATCAGGAACCGTAGGCGATCCTAAGATAGATGTTCCCGGTTTTCCCGAGGACATTGCAACTGCATTGTAGATAAACAGTGCGGCGAAAAGTAGAATGACAAGACCAACAAGCGATACGAGGACTTTCATCACCACGCTCGCGGCATTGAAGCCTGTGGGGGCAACACCTGGGATGGGTTGTGAAGCAGAGGATCCCATTTATGTATCACTTACAAAGGAAGTTGTGGTAAGACACAATGGAAAAACGAATAGATCTACCCGCAAGGTCACAACAAGTAATGTATTGTAACAACTGTGGAACACGAGGTCATCTCTTTCGGGCGTGTAAGGACCCGGTCTTATCATGTGGGCTTATTCTTGCAGATAGTTCCTCTCTTCCGATTGACCCAGCAACCTCTGGGTTGCTGATGATACGGAGGAAAGACAGCATGAGTTTTGCGGAATTTATGCGAGGAAAGTACGACCCTACGGACTTGGAGTACGTTGGGCGCCTGATTGGAAACATGACGCTCTTAGAGCAGCGCCTCATTAGCGATACGCCCATTGAAACTATTTGGAAAAGCTTGTGGGGAGATGATCACGGAAGCGGCGAGTTGGCCACGTCCAAGGAACGGTTTGAGCAGTTGGACTGGGCTGCGCTGGTGAGCAAGCACCCTTCAATCTACGAGGAGCCTGAATGGGGATTTCCAAAGGGGCGCCGAATTCGGGGCGAAAGTGACGTAGACTGTGCGATTCGTGAGTTTGGTGAAGAGACGAACGTTCCCCGTGATGCCTACCTTGTCCTCAAGAACATTCGCCTTGAAGAAACGTTTGAGGGACTGAATGGCATTACGTATCGCCACATTTACTTTATCGCACTGGCTCAGCACCCAGAGATGATTGACTTGACGCAGCGGTTTACTCCAATGCAACGCCGAGAGATCTCGGGTATTGCATGGAAGACGTTTGACGAGTGCACGGCTCTTGTCCGTCCTCACCATGTTCAGAGGGGCGCAATGATCAACGAATTACGAAGCATCGTGACGACCTTTGAAACTGGCTAGGACGTGAAGCGGAACCCTGCGAGATAGACCGTAATTGAGTATGCAGTCACACTAATCACAAACACCCACCACCACAGCGGGAACACCGTTGCTTCCCGATCGGTTGCCCCAAACGGGCGAATCCGTCCTTCACGCCCAAAGGCGACGGACGGTTTCAGGTACAGGAATGCAGCCATAAGGAACAAATAAACGGTCACCATGACCATCCGATGATTGCGTCGGGCGATATCCATTACTTAGTGCTGCGACGAGTTTTGCGCAGGCGACGACGACGCCCACCGAGAAGAGACTGCTTATTAGCCCAACGTCTGACTGTCTGTGCAGTTTGGGTTATTATCTCACGTGTTTCGTTTTCCGGCATATCTGCTGCATACTTGCTCATGCGTTCGGCTACTTTTAGTGCATCCGCCTTATCACTCGGAGTTATGTCAAACGCGGTGCTAGACATTTGTAAATACGTGTCTAAAAAGTTCCACGCCAAACACAATGAGCGAGTACGTATTGCCAAACAGGAGGGCGTTCTCAGACGCCATCACACGGCAGTTCATTAAGTCGGACTACCGAGCAAAGGACGTAGATCCGTTGGACGAAGAGGATAAGAACATTGATCTATGTGCCAAACGGACGGGCACGGGTCGTGAGCTTTTTCCCTATCAAAAGATTATTCGGGACTACCTGAAGATTGAGACACCGTATCGGGGCCTGTTGGTGTATCATGGGTTGGGATCGGGCAAGACGTGCTCCTCTATTGCCGTGGCGGAGTCGCTACTGTCAACCAGCAAGGTCTATGTCATGGTTCCGGCGTCCTTGGAAGCCAACTTTCGTGAGGAACTGCAGAAATGCGGCGATCCCATCTATGCCGTGGAGAACCATTGGACTGTGCGCCAAATGTCAGACGAGGTGCGTGAGGTGGGAAAACGGCTGGGTATTTCAGAGACATTCATGGACAAGCACAATCGTATTTTTGTCACAACGTCAAGTCAGCAGCCGAATTTTGAGGGGTTGTCTACCCAGGATAAGGCGGCGATTCGTGAGCAGATCAAGGACATTCTCAATCAACGCTTCAATTTTGTTCGCTACAACGGACTGACACGAACGAGCATTGCCGACTACACCAAGGAGGGAATGTATGACGATTCGGTGGTCATTATTGATGAAGCCCACAACTTGATCTCTCGTGTCATTAACGAGTCTGAGATCACCGGAAAGTTGTATGAGTCCATCTACCGCGCCCAGCGCTGCAAGATTGTATTGCTCTCCGGAACTCCAATCATTAACTCGCCGAATGAAATTGCCTTCATGATGAACCTTCTGCGGGGACCGATTGAGCGAATCACCATTCCCTTCAAGACCATTCCTACGTGGGACGAAGAGAAGATCACCAAGGCGTTTCGTACTCTTCCCGAGACCGATACGATTGAGTTCAATACGCTGAAAAAGCAAGTGATGATCACGCGCAATCCTCCTCAGTTTCGGTCCACATACAACGGAGAGGGTGATCGTATTGCCGTTCAGTACATGAAGGACATGCCGTACGTTCCTCAGGCCGCAGACTGGGTTGCATCGGTAAAGACCAAGATTGAAATTGAGGTCGGTGGTGGTGAGATTGCCACGGAGCGCGTGACAACTGAAGAGTTTCAGTGTTTGCCCACAGACTATGAAGAGTTTGCAACCTTGTTTATTGATGGACTGAATGTGAAGAACCCCATGCTGTTTCGTCGTCGTATTCAAGGACTGGTTTCGTATTTCAAGGGTGCCGACGAGCGCCTTCTTCCGAAACGCATTGAACTTGAGGATACGCTGGAGAAGGTTCCAATGTCCAAAGAACAGTTCACGCGCTACCTTGAAGCCCGTTGGATTGAAATGAAGATTGATTCTCGCCGAGGCCGAAGCAAGCTGAATGAGAACCTCAGTACCTTCCGAGTTCCGACACGCCTGGTCTGCGACTATGCGCTTCCTCTTGACATGAAGAAGCCCGAGGTAGAGGAAGGAGCAGCAGAAGACAAGCCGCAAAAGGTATCAGGCGACGAAATTCGGAAGAAGCTCTTGGCGGAACCCGATCGGTATCTCTCTGAAAAGGGGTTGGAGATCTTCAGCCCCAAGATGCTCAGAATTCTGAAGAACATAAAGAAGTCCAAGGACGGAAATCAGTTTATCTACTCTCAGTACCGCTCGTTGGAAGGACTGGGCGTCTTGTCGGCTGTGCTTGAACACGCGGGATGGCAGAGATACAAGCTGTCTCACTCTGCAAATCAGTGGGTAGAAGATCCTGAGATGGATGACCGTCCGGCCTACACCTTCTACACAGGCGAGGAGAAGGAGGAAGAGCGTGACCTGACCCGCCAGATCTTCAACGGCGTCTATTCAAAGAACTTTCCGCCCTCTCTCAAGGAAAGTGTGGAAAAGAGGGGCAAGAAGATTCTGAACATCCTGATGGCTTCAGCGTCGGGCGCGGAAGGCATTACGCTCACCAATGTCCGCCACGTTCACATTATGGAACCGCACTGGACTCCGGCTCGTCACGATCAGGTCATTGGTCGTGCGATTCGCATTTGCTCTCACGCAACCCTTCCGATGGAGGAGCGCACAGTCAAGGTCAGTTTTTACATTTCAGTCTTTACGGAGGATCAGATGAAATCCGCAGAATACCCGAACATTGTGGCCATTCGTCGTAACGATATGGTCACAAAGCGCTATGAGGGCGACCCTGTGGAGACTTTTATGTCTACGGATGAATACTTGTATGAAACGGCATATGAAAAGGAGCGCATTGGTCAGCGAATGTCTCTGTTGCTGAAGGAGTCCGCAGTGGATTGCGAGATTCACCGAAAGCTCCACTCCCGCGAACGTCCGCAGGTGTCCTGTATGCGATTTGACAGCACCACAACTGGAGAGGACCTGGCCTTCAAGCCGAACATCAAGAGTGAAGACTTGGATGCCACTGTTCTGCGCAACACATCCAAGAAGCACCGTCGTCTGCAGAAGGTCCTCATCAAGGGCATCTCACTCATCATTGATCCGAATACAAAGGAAGTATTTGATGGACCTGCGTGGGACGACCATCAGCGCCTGCTGCGTATGGGAGTTATGATGTCACCAACTTCAATCCGGTTTCTGCTTTAGCCGCCTTGACGTCCTCCAGCCAAGACGCACACACCTCGTTCCACGTCTTGAACGTGTAGGCCGCCGCGGCCTTCTTGAACTGAGGAAGGGCGGCGATCATGCGCTCCATCTCATCCGCAAGGTCCTTGTAGCTGAAGCTCGGGGCCCACAGTCCAAGCGGCATGGTGCCTGAGTAGTAGATACGGTCACCAGGCTTGACGAATCCACACACCGTCTCGTCCATGAAAGAACGGTAGGTTCCAATGTCCGTCACAATCTGCGGTGCACCCGTATACAGGTGCTCAATCTGACAAAGCCCGAATCCCTCTCCATCGGAGGTGTTCACGCCAATGTCCGCAGCATTGTAAATCTCGTTAATGGCGGAATCAGGCACGGGCTTTGCGGACGTATCCACCAGCATCAGCCGCTTGGCAAAGTCCTCGGGGTTGAGGCCACGACGCTTGAGCTCTGTCGTGAAGATTCGGCTAATGTCGTAATAGGCGCCCTGCTGAGCATTGAGACCCGTGACAATCATGAAGTAGTACGGCTTCGTGGGATCACGAGCAAGAAGCTCCACAAATCCCATGACGGCAAGATCGTGACGCTTCCGCTGGCTGTTGCGGTTTGCATTCACCATGAGAACGGCATTGAACGGCAGACCCATGGTCGCCCGAATGGTGGTTCGGACTCCATCGGGAAGCTTGGAAAACAGGGTCGTATCCACCGCATTCTCCAGTGTGCGGACGTCGGGAAACTCGCCGTATGTCTTGAAGACGTCCGTCCAATACTGGGTAAAGCAATAGACACGGTGAGCATTCGTGCGAATCGTATCGGCTAGCTGAGGAGCAATTCCCTCGTACACCTGATCCACGTAGACCCACAGCTTATACGGCGACGTCTCCTTGCTGTACTTCATGGCCTCCACGAAGCGATGGATAATCAGAGGATCATTGTAGATCATGACTACATCAGGGTTCACCATCTCTAGGTACTCGTGGATCTTGTTGAAGCCAAAGCCCTCCTCCTTCGGATCCTCGTTTGCAGCTGCATCGTAGGCGACAACACCCGACGGCACCGTGCGAATATTTCCGCGAGACGGGTGGCGCTGAAACCCAAAATGATAGGTCTTGACAGCTGGAGCCAGCTTTGCAAGCTGCTTGAGGAGATTGAAGACGACCTTGGAGTACCCCGTCGTTTGATCTACGTGCGTGCTGATAAGAACGAACCGCATTATGTTGATAGTCTTTTCTCTCCGTAAACCATAATGCCCGTCCTGCGCCCATCGGGTTCCGATTTCACATCCTTCGTCAAGGCGGCTGCACAGTATGTTCCAGCTGGAGGTGGTGGTAAGGTCTCCAAATCGGGGGGAGTTTCTGTTGCCCTGCCTGGATTAGGTGCCGTGGTTCGCACATCACAGGTCGGTGCCTTGGCATCCCCCACAACGAGCGCGGTGGTCATCAACGGGATTACGCCGCCACCGGCGGCTCCGGCAGCTGCTATTCCACTTGTCTACATGGTTAGCAATGCAATTCTTGGACTTGATTACACTGTAGTGACTACAGCATCAAATACGTATGTCGCATTCCTCAATTCGGCAAAAGTAATGAGTTTGGTAACGACTGTGCCTACAACTATTTCGTATGCGGTGATAGGTGGTGGAGGAAGCGGTGGCGATGCGTCCGGAGGTGGAAGTGGCGGCGGCGGCGCGGGTGCAATACAAAGTAACTCGTCCTATTCACTCGCGAGTGGAACATATTCTGTAACGGTGGGCAGAGGTGGAGGACACTCTAACTCGCCGTCTTCTGGGTCTAACTCAGTATTCGGGTCTATAACCGCTCCTGGAGGAAGTGCTGGAGGAAGTGGAGTTGCGAACACAGGAGGTAGTACAGGCATTCCTCCAGGAAATAGTGGTGGCGTGGGATTTTCAAATGGAAATTATGGAGTTGCGGGGGGTGGAGGCGGACTTGGTGGGGTGGGTGCTTCGGCTACTTCAACACAGGCAGGAACTGGCGGAACTGGTCGGGCTCTGTCATTTGGATCAACGTATAATGTAGGTGGTGGCGGCGGCGGCGGAGCGATGGCAGCTGTCGGTACCAACTTCGGAACAGCAACGTTTGGCGGCGGTGCTGGTGAAAACGGTACATACACAATTGGAAAGTTTGCAACTCCAAATACGGGCGGAGGTGGAGGTGGCGGTGGAATGGGTGGTGGTTACTCGTATGCCTCGCAAGGCGGTTCCGGTATTATCTTATTATCGTTCCCCGGCGCACTCCTACCAGCACCTCCAAACCCAAATATCACATTCTCTAACTCAAGTGGAAGCATCTACACGATCGCAACTGCATGGACGGCGGTTCCAAATGCAACCGGGTATTCATATTCATTGGTCAATACGGCCACGTCAGCTACTCTGGCATCTGGAACGACGACATCTACCACGTTCTCTCTGGCTTCACAGACAATAGGAACTGACACAATTCGTCTCACTGTAACTGCGTACAATAGTAATGGAAACGGTATTCCATCAACTACATCTGCCTTCCATGCTGTCTCCCCGGGTATTACAGTTGGAAATGCAACACCGGGAACAGATTACGCGACCTCAAATGTAGGAGGTGTTCCGTATTATGCTTTCCTAGCGACGGGTAAGACGATGACAGTTACAACATCGGCGCCTACGACGATTTCATGTGTGGCAATCGGCGGCGGCGGTGCTGGCGGTGGAAACATTGGAGGAGCGGGAGGAGCTGGTGGACTTGCGCAAACATGGAATTATCCTCTGGCGGCTGGTACTTATAATATCACTATAGGTGCGGGTGGAGTAGGAATAAACACAAGTGCCTTGGCGAGCAACGGTGAAAACACTGTAGTTGGAAGTATTCTTACAGCATATGGTGGTGGTGGTGGTAATTGGTTTGGGTATCAGGGCACGGGAGGTGTAGGTCAAGGAGGTGTAGGAGCAGTAGGAGGGTGTGGCGGTGCATCTGCATACAACGGTCGTGTCTGGTATGTAATTGGCGGTACTGGAACACAGGGAGGCAATGGAGGATCGTTTTTATCCAACACAGGCTATTTTGGACCAGGTGGTGGTGGAATTGGTGGAAACGGCGGCGATTCTTCTACAACTACAGGCAGTGGTGGTGTCGGTTTGGCGTTTGTCTTTGGATCAACAACCTATAACGTAGGAGGAGGTGGAGGAGGATGGGGAAGTGGAGCAGGCACGTTCGGCGGAGGAACTGGAGCTCCTGGGCCGTATGGAAATGGTTCAAACGGAGCAGCAAATACCGGTGGAGGTGGAGGTGCAGGAGGTGCAAATTCGGGCAACGGAGTCTGCTACGGTGGAAATGGTGGCTCGGGTATTGTTCTTCTTTCGTTCAACTAAAACCCATCAACATAGAGAAGTATAGCAGGGGCGTCGCGGACACATAATCTCTCTCCAACTCATAAATGCAAGTCAACTCAGCACAGGATTACCTGACTCAACTGAAACGGCAGATCATCGCCAAGTCTCTGGCGGTAGCTCCTCCTCCCCTGAAGCGCAGAACGAACACTCAATACATTGGTGTGCTCGCCAATAAGTCGGATCGGTATGATATGTTTGTTGCGGGCGTCGGTATCAGCACAGTCGGTCCCGCTATACTTGGAAGAACCTTTACGTCTCTGTGTTGTGTTCCAGCCAATACTGCGACTACGACCTATTTAGTCTAATCTCATTAGTAACACAATATGCCGGGTGGTCTCCTCCAGCTGGTTGCGATTGGAGCACAGAATGAGCTTGTGAATGGAAGCCCATCTATGACACATTTTCGGGCCGTCTATCGGCGACACACGAACTTTGCCATGGAGTCAATCCGTATGACCTTCACCAGTTCCAACCTGAACTTTAACCAAACAACAACCCAAACAATTCCCTGCCGAATTGATCGGTATGCACAGCTTCTTCACGATACGTACCTGTCAGTGACTCTTCCTGATATTTGGTCTCCTCTCTCCTACCTTGGAGCCTCTGCGCCACCTGCAGGATACGACCCAAGGTCCAATTCCATTGGCTACGAATTTCAGTGGATTGACAACATTGGCTACAATCTGATTGATCGTGTGGAGATCACGGCCAACGGACAGGTTCTTCAGAGACTTACGGGCGAATGGCTGAAATTCTACTCGTACCTGACTCACGATCCCAACAAGCGCAAGCTGGTGGACCAAATGGTTGGCAATGTTCCTGAGCTCAAGGATCCGGCGAATGCCTATGATCGGATGGGCCAGTATCCTCACGCCGTGCGTCCGCTGAATCAGCCTGGAGGGGTTCCGAACACACTGACGCCTGAACCGTCCATTCGCTCTCGTCAGCTCATCATTCCCCTCCACTTTTGGTTCTGCGAGAATCCGGGCATGGCCCTTCCCTTGGTGTCTATGCAGAACTCCGATGTCTTTATCAACGTGACCTATCGGCCCTTGAACCAGCTGTATACCGTAATTGATGTGGACCCTCTGAACACGGCAACCTATGGTACTCGCATTCGCCCTACGGACAAGGGCTTCAATCCTACCTCTCCGAATGCCCCCTACAACGCAATTGGCCGGTTTCTGAGCCCGCCGAACATTAATGGCAGTTCGTCTAACCCTACCCTAACAACGTTTTTCCCCGATCCCTACCTGGAAGGAAACTTCATTTACCTAACGGAGATGGAGATGGCTCAGCTAGCGACTGCTGATCAGACATTCTTGGTCAAGACTGTCACATACACCAACAATCCTGGACAATACGGCGGCAACTCGGATATTCTCATTCCGTTCTTCAACCTGGTCACGCGCATCGTGTGGACCTCGCAGCGGTCCGACAAGATATTGACAAACGACTGGGACAATTACACGAACTGGGACAACCCGAATCGCGCCCCGTTCACAACGACCGGTACAGCCAACGATGTCTATTCGGCGACAACAAACTCCACAGAGACGCAGACGTTTCTGTACTCCAGCGGACAGCAGCAGATTTCGTCCGTGTATCCTCGTGATCCAATCACGAATGGACAGCTCTTGCTGGACGGCAAGGAGCGGTTTTCTATAAAACCTACGCCCTACTTTTCGCTTCTTCAAATGTACAAGCACACAACCGGTGATGCCCCTCAAATTCCCGGCGTCTACATGTATTCGTTTGCCCTCAACAACGATCTGTATCAGCCAAGCGGAGCCATTAACGGAAGCTTGTTCAACAAGGTTGTCCTGCGACTGACACTTCAACAGCCGCTTGTGACGGCAGCGGCCTTGGCTTCTCAGGAACTTCGGTTTGCAATCACGTCCACTGTGAATACACCCACACCCGTGTACATTACGGCGGCCCAGTGCGCGCTTCGTGATCCTGTCACGGGACTTCCGCTGTACCCTGATGTGACTTCGGTGGTGGTCAATGCAAATGGAGAGAATGCGATCTTTGCCTACACCTACAGCCTTGGTGTCTACGTAGAGTCTATCAACTTTCTACGGATCGTCTCCGGTCTTGCGAATTTCGTGTTTGCTAACTAACAATGACTATTGTGATCAACTCCGCCACATGGGGCGACGAACGATCGGCAACCGATATTACCAAAAGCATTCAAGCAAAGGCGTCAGGCGGATATTTGGAGACGCTTGCAGACAATAGTCTTGTGCCGTTTGTGGATATTTTTGGAGAAAATACATCGGTGACGTTAACAGATTCGGACAAGGCACAAATTGCCCGTCAAGCAGCGACGGCGTGTGGAAACTCGTCGGACAAACAGTGCATTGCGTTCCAAACAAATCAACTGGAGACAGTAACCCTGCAGAAGAAGATAGAGGAACAACAGTCCTCTGCTAACATTGTCACGGGTCGTCGGCTGACAGTCACCTTCACAGACCGAGAAACGGGCGTTCAGCGAACGGTTGCTATTCCGGATGGACAAACGGCAAAGATTGGAACACCGCCGGTCTTGTCTCTTCCCACAATGCCAACCGCGTCAGGGACTCTGCTAAGTGGACTTTCTATGTTTGGATATGCGGTTGGGATCGCGCTGTATGTCTTCAGTATTGCCATTGCGTGGCGAGTGATGATGTTGGGCGGACATGAGCGGACTGCCTATGCATTGACGCTCTTGGCGATTCTTGTCCCGTATTCCGGACTTGTGACAACTCCAATTGCCGTTGCAGTGTTCAGTCAAACGGGGAATAATGTGACATCTGTATAATGTTCCAGCTCGTTTGGATTGCAGCAGGGGCTATTGTCGGGATGCTTATTGCCTGCGTCCTCGTTCCTCCCACTCGTACTCAGGTCTCCGTGCCGTCTCCACACGACAAAGGCATCTTTCATACGGACACTGGGTGTGTTCGCACACACGCAATTGAGGTGCCCTGCGGACAAGAGGCGGACTCGTTCAACCTACTCGCAAGTCTCACTAAGAAGTAATGCTTGACTTCACCAAAGCCATTGCGCGCGCAAGTCCATTCTTTTCCTTTGTTATTGGACTCGGCATCTCGGTCTTGCTGTTTCACCGTAACTACGATACTCGCCGGGTCCTCGGGGTGCCCTTGGAAGATGTCAACACCAAGACAGTCAAGGTGGATGGAAAGTGCTATAAGTATCGCGTGGAAGATGCCACGTGCGAAATCCCGTCTCCTTCATAAACAATGGAGGATCAAACGTCGCTTGATGCTCTTCTCCCCTCGCCTGGACTTCCGCAGTCTATGCCGCCTATGATGGGTGTGTCCGGTTCTGATCACATTCAGCGCACGCAGATGGCGCCCTCCTTCAAGCCCTCGCTTCCCATGATGCGCATGATGTGGGCCAACCTGACCATGTACATCTCCTTCTTTATTGCCACGGTCATTCTCTCGCTGTCCGCCCCCCGCGATCTTCTCCTTCGCTACATTCCGAATGCATACACGTCGGGAGGCGTTGTCTCTTGGCAGGGCGCAGGTGTTCTTGGCGGTGCAGCGGTTGTTCTCTCACACCTACTCAACGTCTTCCTGCTGAGTTTTCTTGGTTAGTGACTAAAACGGAAAGAATATACAGAAACACCCCGAATACACTACAAGATGTTTGAGACTACTATTCTTTGCTCCACGGATATTGACGACATTCTCCGCGCAGCCGAGGTTCGTAAGGAAAACGACCGCAAGTATGCAACCCATTTGCTGGAAACTCTCATGGCAGCTGCTCGTGCATCCAATCTCAAGCAGCGGTTTTGGGAGGCAGTCTACGACAGGCGCTCGTCGCGGTTCCTGCTGCATCAGCTACACATCATGCAGAGCTACGGTGCTCTCACCTACAACGTAGAGGATATCATCAACGAGTATGATGTGCTTGAGCGCCTTGCCGTGGCCTGTGGAAAGAAGATCGTGTCAACCTATGCGATCAACGGTTCCAATCTCAATGTGTATCTGGAGTTTGTGCCTGAACTTCAGAGCGCGGTAACTCCAACGACATCCGACGAACTTGAGGAGAGGCGCCTTGAGAAGGAGACCTCGTGGTAAAACGGATCTCGGCGGTTTCTTTGCTCCAAAAAAGCATGGAGGCAATCTCTCAACGAACGACGTCCCTTGCCAACGAGGTTTCATCTGCACGTACGATCTCATACGAACTGGATGACAAGATCTACAGACTGCTTGTAGACTACAATACGATCCGGTTTCATCCTGAAACAACTGAGCGGCACGATGGAGTTGGTCATCGGATCATGAACATCTGTAGCCAAGCAAATATAAAGGGTCTCCCGCCGCGGCCGCGTGTTTATTAAACGGATCTCGCCCTACAGTAACATGCTTCGTCCGAGGTACATGTGTGAGCGGCCGGCATGGTTCTACCCGCGGATTCTCGTGGGTGCCGGTGAAATGCTCACTCCATCTTTTTTGCATACCTACAAGATTACTCATGTCATCAACTGTGCGTTTCCTGACCATTCTCCAGCTTGGTTTCAAAATGCCCATCCTGACCGCTATATATGCTTGAATGCAATTGACTCGCCCGACGCAAACATTCTCAAGTGGTATCCGCTGTTTGAAGATGCGCTGTCTGCCTTTTTGCGTGAAAGCGATGGGACGGTCTTCGTTCACTGCCAATGTGGAATCAATCGCTCAGCATTCTTGGCCCTGACATATATCGTTGAGAAATATGGACTGCAGTATGAAAAGACATTGTTGGGATTGAAGAGACAGCGTCCTTGCATGTTTACGAATTCGGTCTTCAGGAAGCAAACTGAAGAGTTTACAAATGGACGTCTTCAGAATCCGCAAGACAAGGGATCCGGTCGCGACTGGGTCGTCAATGGGAACGCTGGACTCGGTTCATCAGGATCAGGTGCAGTCGTTACGTGATTTGGATGGAAAGCAGGCGGTTCTCCAAGCCAAGTTGGCTGAACTTCGAAGTCAACGTGAACGGTTGAGCACGTCTACGGAGCTGACAGAAATTGTCAAGTGTTCGCAGGTGGATTCTCAGATTCGCGAGATAGATCAGGAACTCATGCGAAGTAACCCGGTGGAGGAGTATTACATGAAAAATATGGACATCTTGCTTGACTATTACGGAAAAGAGGCCCCATCGGTGCCACACGTAGCACCTCCACCCAAGGAGGCAAATACATTCCTGAAATTCTTTGTCGCGAATACGACCCCTGCAGATACCGGATTGTCCAAGAAGCAGATCTTTGACGAGTATGTGTCTCGTATGAAGCTGAGCAATGGCCCCGATGCGACTCAGTTGCTCACTGAACATTGTGGGGCGTGCAATGTGGCTCGGGAAGAGATTAGTTCCGAAGGCATTCTGGTCTGCCCGAGCTGCGGATCCGAGGAGTATGCATTGGTGGTGTCGGATTTTCCTTCCTTCCGTGATCCACCCAAGGAGCGGAACAATTACGCCTACAAGAAGATCAACCACCTCAATGAGATTCTGAACCAGTTTCAGGCCAAGGAATCCACCATCATTCCCGAGGAGGTGATGAACGAGGTCATTCTGGAGATTCGGAAACGCCGGATTGACAACATTGCCGATCTCTCCGAAGAGGATACACGTCAGATCCTGAAGAAGCTGGGCCGGTCCAAGTATTACGAGCACCGCGCTCACATTCTAAGCCGACTGAACGGAAATCCGCCCCCGACCATCACCCCCGAGATCGAGGAAAAGCTCCGAGCCATGTTTCAAGAGATTCAGGCACCGTTTCTGCTGTACTGTCCCAACGATCGCACAAACTTCTTGAGCTACTCGTATATCTTGTACAAATTTATGGAACTTCTAGATCTGGATGAATATCTACCCTATTTTCCCCTTCTAAAGTCACGAGATCGGTTGATCGCTCATGATACAATTTGGGCTAAGATCTGTGAGTATCTGCAATGGCAGTTCATCCGATCTGTTTAGATCAGCAACGGCTGCATTGCGCACTTGTACGGCTTGGTCTAGTGTTGCATGCCATCCATAGTGGCACATCTGCTTATTTACTCTGAATTTGACTTCGTAAACGTCACGAAGTTTCACCCAGTAAATTCCATATCGTTCGCCATCGTGTCGATGGGTATTTAGCATATTTTCTCGTTTGGTTGCCCACTGTAGGTTTTCACGACGATTGTCCTGTCTGTTTCTGTTAATATGATCAACTTCGCGCTTTCCATCTGGGTTTGGGATAAACGCAGCCGCGACGATCCTGTGAACCTTTGTCAAGACCTGATGACCATCCTTACACAAGTTGACTGCCAAGTAGCCACCCCCATCCGCACCTGGACGCAGCAGTTTTCGTGGTCCTCGTACTTGTCCCATGTCTGATACCGAATACAATCCCTCGTATCCTACAACGTCTCTCCAAATTTCCATACGGTCTGCTCTACGTCTTATTAATAATCCATTTCGTATAAAACTCGTCGCAGCGTTTAGATAAATGCCGACGTCTCAAGATGAAAGCGAGGAGCGCATTCGAGCGAAACGGAATGGAGGCCGCGGAAGACCTAGCAGGGTACGTCGTTATCATGCACGACGTCAAGCGGAAGCGGCAGCAGCGGCAGCGGAGGCGGCGGCAGCAGCTCACCATCAGCGGGAGCTGAACCCCCATGCACAATCGTACAGGCCCTCTGCGGCGGCAGCGGCGGCGGCTGCGGAGGCGGCGAAGGAGAAGGCAGAGGAGGAGGAGCTACTGAGAGACGCAACATCAAGTCACCTGAAGGGGGGGTATGGGCGTCGCCACCGCAAGACCCGCAAGCACATCCGCCGCAGCCGCAAAACTCTTCGCAGCGTTTAAATAAATGGAGAAAGTGGACTTTAACAAATGGGTTCGTGAATTACAAGGTGTCGAGATGACGGCATGGGCCGAGGCCGAGTCAAGTCAGAAAAAGAGAATAGAGAAAGCGTCTGACAGACTTAATAAGCTACCTGCATGGACCTCAGGTGAAGGATGGATGGTTGGTAGTGAATTTTACGGTAAAAATGCGTCCGGCGGTCGTCGTCGCAAGACCCGCAAGCACACCCGTCGCTCTCGGAAAACTCGTCGCAGCCGTAAGTAATGGCGTGTGCGATCACGCGGCTTGAAAAGGGCAACCCCGACATCGCAAAGCTGGCCGCCGTAGCAGAGAAACAACAATCGGAGCTATTGGCTGCTAAGCCACTTGGAGGACCTGCGGAAGGCCTGCGGAGTAAGCTGCCGATCTTTCCATTTGATACAATGATTACTCCATGGCAAAAGTTTGGAAATGATCCGGACTGGCATTTTGTCGCACAGGCTCCAGATGGTCGGATATGCGGTTGGCTGACCGCCGAGTTAAAGAATGATCATAACCGGAGGTATATCTATCTTGCAGAAATCAGCACTCGTCGAATCCGAGATGAAGTCTACGGTGGAGTGGGCAGGCAGCTTCACGAAGCGCTTGTGGATGCCGCTAGGTCAGGTAAATACAACTTCATCTACCTATATCCCCTAAACGATAAGGTCGCAGGAATATACGAAGGATGGGGATATTCTAGCAACAAGAAAATACCCGGTGTTCCTCACCAATTTTACGTGATAGATCGTGGCCCGACTAGGGGCATATTGGACTCTCTCATGAAACAGCTTGAACACATAGAACCTCTTCGTCAGACACGCGAGCGACTTGGAGACACGTTCGACCCATATAGACGAGCTATATTGAGCGATCCAGAGAATCTCAGCGCGCTCAACGATCTCTTCATCGACTTTGAAGTAGAAGCGGAAGCCCGCGATATCGTCGACCGTCCACGCCGAGAGAAACAGCGTGCGGAACTCGCTGCGGCCGACGCGGATCGTTTGGAAAATCAGAACGCTCGAATACTTGAGCTTCTAGACTCCATGAAGAAAGGCGGCCGTCGCACTCGCAGGATGGGGAGGTCACGGTCCACAAGGGACCTCGGGGCCCGTAAAACTCGTAGGCGCCATAAGTAATGGCGGGTGGAGTCGACACGGCCGTGAGCGGTTTAGCAGTGGGGGCTTTCCAGTTCGTTGCCCTACTTACAGTCAGTGTACTTTCCATTGTTGCGTATGCAAAGTATACGGGAACAGATGCCGAAACCAACGTCAACAAGTACAAGGAAAACTGCGGACCGGGCACGTTATGTAGCGATGTTGTACGTGGCGCGCAACAGGGAGGAAAACGCCGAGCACGGGCCCGTAAAACTCGTCGCAGACATAAGTAAATGACCGACGAACCCGAGTTAACGAAAAAAATATCGAACGACACGATTGAGACTTGGTACTATGTACTCTTTTGGCTGGCCGCCATATCCGCTGGGCTTGTACTCTTGCTTGAACTGTATGTCGTGTCAATCTCGCCCAAGCGTGGACTTCTCATGCTTCTTCGCTCTGCCCCTATGCTGATACTGGCTGTAGTGAACACGTTGTTCCTGTACATCCTCAGCGCCCGCGCCCTAAAGTGAGTAGCAATAAAAGATATAGTATTTTGCATATGGATCGGGATCCTCGTAGTCATCGTCCGATCTCCGAATACCATGCTTGATAAACAACCGCAGTTGGAGTTGTCGATATAGATCGATGGTCCAATCAAGTTCGTAACATCTGAATCTATCCCAGTCAACTTCAGGCCACGGGTGTTCCGTGAGATTGTCTACGTCAAGAATGGGGCGAGGGGTCTCCATTACGTTTAGGAGTGGATGTTGTGTGCTGGATCTGTTTTACTCCAGCGGAGGCATGTCGTCCTCCGGATTGTGGATCGGGGGACGGTCTGGGAAGTAGTCCGCGCGGAAGCCAAACCCGCGGACCGTGCCCGGTGGAGTGTCCAGGTCAACGGACACCATTGAAACCCTGAAGTTTGGCCCCAGGGCAACCTCAAGCTCGTGGAGGATGTCCATCTGCCGAACCACGTCCCGAACCCTTCTTCCCTGCCCCCTGAAGTGAACCTCGTCGTTCCAGAAGTAGTGCTTGGGAAAGACGACGTGCATGTCACGGGGATGCGTGGCCGTCCAAATTGCCGCCAGCATCTGATTCTTGAAATCAGGCATGGAGTTTAGCACCTCCTTGATGATCTTCTCCCTGAGCACCAGAAGGAGGTTCTCGCGGAAGTTGCTGTTGCGGAGGGCGATGTTGAGGTCGTTGATGTCGTCATTGGAAAGGAGAGGCATTTTGATCGGCGCTACTTTCTAGAGACTGGAGTCGGTGAGATCCATTTTGGACGATTAAAATGGATCCGTGCGTCCACATATTCCCATCCTTCACCATGGAGTACGATCCTATTCTACTTGCAAGCTGGGTTGCCGCCGTCACTCGTCACGCAGATCTCGTCAGGAACAATGCACCCATCGCCGAACAGAAACGAGCAGAAAACGTCCTCAAGACTGGGTTAGTCCGACTTCTTGTCAGCGTCGGAGTTGACTTTGACCAAGCCATGATCGCCGCGGGCCTTTCCGACGAAGACTATGTGGAAGATGATTAGTCACAGATCTCTTCCCCATCTGCGTTCGTCCTTGCATAGCAATCGGCGGCCCAGTGACTTGCCCGACCACACCTATGACATGTCCCAGACTTTTTGGGTTTGGGTTTGGTTTGATACGTAATGCGGGTCTCTTTGGTCGTGACAACACGCTCAACGACAACCGTTTTTGTCGCTTCTTTCTTCGGGGGCATTCTGAATGTGAAAAGATGGGTTGGCTTTAAGTAGCACCGCGTTTAGGCAAAGTCCTTGGAGTTCAAGTGCGTGTCGTAGGCGAACAACCACAGTCCCGACTTTTCGCACTTCTCAATGATTTTCTCCGACAGCTTCTTCTTGTCCTTTGCGGCAAGACGGACATTGACCTTGTCCAACCGAACCAGCATCTCGGCAACTGAGATCTTGTTGTCCCTCGTGACCTTAAGGAACTCGTCGGTGATGATGCTCTCATTGAAGCTGGGGCGCTGCGGGCGGCCCGTTGTCGCCTTGAGCGACGCATACTTCTTGCAGAAATCCTTCACGGCTACCCGCAGTTCATCGGCATTCACAACTGCCTCCTCAGTCACATACAGCTCAGGCACGGACACCGCCTTGTTCAGCCGCATGAACTCCTGCTTCACAATCTCGTCGGTGGCATTCCACATGAGATCCACTAGGACAGGCGTAGTGTCATCGGGCACTCCCTTCAATGCCTCCCTGCGGTGGTTAGACTCATAGCAGACGATCTCTCCACCAACATCTGCGAGATAGATAATGCCATCGCCCCGCTTGGCTGTGAGGAGATGTGCGTGGATCTCAGCTACGCGCTCCATATCTGGAGGGCGGTTGAACTTCCATCGCTTGATGGGAAGTGAGTTGAAGAGCGTGATAGGAATTATCCAAATCTGGTGATTCTCGCCATGGTTGGAGCCAGTGCAGTTGTTTGCGGACAAGACAGAAGAGAGAAATGCCATTTTGATCGTCGTCTATTTCCGATTTAGTAAAAAACAGAGATCCATTTTGGGCATTTCTCATGAATGATTCGTATAAAAATTTGTTTCTGTTGGGTTCCGTTTTTACCGTGCGTTGAAGTAATCTCAGGGATGAACAATGGCGGCCACAGTGCAGGCACTTGTGTTCGAATGGGTCCTAACGAACGGATCCTTGCCTGGATTTGCCGACCGCGTCAATGCGACGAAACACTTGTGGCCCGAAACACCAGAGCCGCAACGCATCGTATGGCGGGGACAGGGGAGAGTAAAGCCCGGCATTCCCCAGCTTGCGGCACCAAATTCGCTTCGGTCTGATGTGCGTCCGGTGATTAGTACATCGGAAGTCAAGGAGTCTGCTGCGGTTTTTGGTGGTGAGGACTGTTGTCTCTATCAAATCGTAGTGAAGCCGGGTGTTCGGTATCTGGACGTTGAAACGGTTGGAGCCGGATACATACCGTCCTACGTTGTTGACTATGTGAAATCACTCATTCCAGCGGATCGCAAGGGGTTTATTTCAAGCGCCACCCCAACCATGAAACTCATCAGTGCGTTCAAAACGCGTATTGCGAAAGAACACGAAATCCTTCTCGAAGGCGGAGGTATATTTGCAGATCCTGTCTCGTTCGGAGAGTCCGTGCCTAAAGAGTTTCACACGTCTTATCAAATGAGAGCGGGCGGACGTCGTCGCATTGGCTCCTCCACCCGTCGCCGCACAGTCAAGACAATCCGCATGAAAAAAAGTGAGTATCTTCGCGAGCACCATCATCTTTTTCGGGTGCTGCGAAACCCTACACGACGTGCGCTGAACGCTGAGCTTCAGAAGCAGCAGAAGGAGTTGAAGGAGAGGGGGTTACGGGGTTAGCCAGTGATCCTACGACGCGAACCCTGAACGCTGTCCGATTGTATGCACGAGTACCCTTGTACGGTTGACCTCATACAGAAGGTCCTTGAGAATTTCCCGTTGTTCTTGAGCAAGCTGATTTGCCTTTCTCATCTCCACAATGAGAAGTGCGAGAAGGCTATCAGGACCCGCGCCTACACTGTTAAGAATACTCTGAGCCTCGTAATTCATTGAAACGATAAATAGTAGCTGAGGGCAGATCCGTTTTCTACGTGTCCCTGCATGTCTTGCACAACGCCCACGTCTTGTCCTTGATTTCCTTCCCACAGTCCCCGCAGGTCTTCATGTGCACCTTCGCTACAGCCTCCTTGAGATTCGCGACAAGCTCGTCTGTAATGGACCCTATGAGCATGAGTGTCATGGGCTTGTCGCCGCCCGACTTGTCTGCATAGGACAGCCACGTCCTCCCGCGCTGAAGCCACGCGTCTCCTTCATCCATGTTACGGGAGACGAAGTAGCGTTTGTAGTACTCAATGAACTCGCAGATGACCTTGTCTGGAGACACATCCTCATCGCCGTCGTAAAGGTCGGAGTATTCGAAGATAGCGATTTCGTAGAACATCTTGACGGCTACTATCTAGTGAACTGACCAAAACGAAATCCATTTTACTCTTGATCGGGCGGCAGGCTCATAAGACCGTACAATACACCGAAAAAGACAAGGGTATGAAGGACAAATCCAAACGCCGTAGGGCACCCGTTAACTGCGACCCCCGCAATCAACGAGTTCACGAAGCGAAAGGTGACCGGATTGGCAACAAGAAAGAACGCAAGGGCCGAGTACAGAGAGTACTTGAGCTTGAGTCCTGCACTTTTGACCGCCATCTTTGTCTGTATACAGATAATAAATGGACGCATACGTAGTGATGTTTTGGGCGGGCATTGCGATTCTGATTGGTTCCCATGTTCTGCTGTTCAAGTCTATGCCCCAGCATTCAACCATCGCACTCGTTGCGACTGGACTGGTGTTTGTCGGCTCAAAACTTGGACGTGAGTTTCTTGGTTTGGCGTAAACGTCTGCGACGACGGGTCCGGAGGCCCCTTGTGGACCGTGTCCCTCCTCGATACTTGACGGGTATGATTGTGACCTTCTTTAACCCACTGTCCGGACCGTCAATGTCTTCAATCAACGCCTTGTATGGAGGAAGAACCATGATTTCGCTTTCAGGATCAGAACCTCTCCATGCAAAAAACCGAACGCCGGGTTTCACATTCATCTTTAACATACAACACGCCCCCCTTCCGTTTGAAAAGGTAAATGCTACATGTTTATTGTACGATGTGGAAAGGGCCAGTGTACCATCAATGTTCAGTGCTTCTTTGCCCACAACTCCACGAAATACATTGATCTCTTGCGTCAGCTTGGGAGCTCTGGAGAGTGCAGTAAGAAACCCAGTCATGAACTCTCGGATAAATCCAGGACCCGGTCGTTCTTTTGGTAAGGGCGGTCGCGCAGGGTCTTTGCTATCTGCACGTGTTTCCGATCTTGCAAAGTTTACCACTCCAAGGGACTCCTTGGTCAATCCTAGCATCAAGGGTCCCATAAAGCTATGATGAGTTCCTTTGTATGCATTTAAGGCCCTAATCTCGGCAGGGTTAAGCGTTGACTGAAATTGATTCAGTGCAGCTAGATCGACTGGCGATAATACATCTCTAAGCTTCACAGGTGGATTCTTCTTGTAGTACTCCTTCTCCGCGGCGTCCGAGGCAAAGTCCATCTCGAGTGGATCGATAAATTCATCCCACGGGTCTGGGGGTACAGGTGCAACTGCAACGGGTTTCCAGTCCCAGTTTACTTCTTGAAACATCTGTCCGGGAGGGAAGGAGGTTTCATCAAAATAAACGGTTTCGCTTTCTCCGCCGTCTCGGTAAATTTGTGCGTGGAACGAAGTTTCCCCGCTATCAAAAAGTT
>Ga0114974_10000813_pt1 | contig 25318 bp, 3 predicted proteins | sample S_130206_EF_Meta_FD_87318 | JGI IMG/M metagenome (GOLD analysis project Ga0114974, IMG submission 87318) | Freshwater microbial communities from Lake Simoncouche, Canada to study carbon cycling - S_130206_EF_MetaG | ecosystem: Environmental > Aquatic > Freshwater > Lake | place: Lake... | reverse complement strand
TTCTTCTTAAAACGACTGAAGATGGTCTGTGGAATGTGCTTTGTATTGCTACGAGAAAGGACGTTGATGCGAAGAATTATTTTGATGCGAATGGCGTTGAATACCGTCATGTTCCTAAGTTAGGAACATGAGCTCTTTTGCGCAGCTACAGCTAGAGCGATAAGATTAAGTAGCTTTTATTTTGTAAGGCAACGTTGTGCCTTACAAAATAAGATTTCTTAACTTAAGCACTAGTCGTTACCTTGCTTAGAGATAATGGCCCTAACGACTAATTTGAGAGAGAAAACTCTTTAATTATGCGCAAATAGAGTGGGATGACGACCCCGAGTATTGTAGTCCCAAGCACTTCTGTAGTGCTTTTAGATTCCAGACAATATACGGGTCCGATCGTTGTCCAGTTAGCCTCTCTAAAAACGATAGGTGCACTAACAACTGTGCGAGATATTGGCGGCGATGTAAGTAATACTAAACCCATTATTTTGAGTACTGTCAGCGGCATTTTTTTCAACGATGGAACCAGCAGTTTCAGTCTTAGAACCCCATATGAAACTGTAACTTTTCAGCCAAAAACACAGACGACATATGAACTCCTAAACACATTTGGCTTCCCCCTCATGTTGTCAAATACGTATGCAAGCTCTATGCACGCCTCTGTTATTATAGCAAATTCTTCTATTAATGCCTATAAGAATATTCAGAATATTGCATTTGTAAGCACACTCAATCAGTATGAGTCGACGATATTTTATGGACCAGTTGTTCTGAATAATTCATTAACGGTTTCTAGTCCAATGACTTATATAACTGAAACAAATGCTGTGAATACAGATACTGGTGTCTTAGATGCCAATAACTTCAGCACTCTAGAAATACTTACTAATAACCTAACTGTAAATAATATCAATATCGTGAGCAGTTATGTAAATGTCGTTGGCTCTACAATTATAAACAATAAGATTGTTCTTTATAGTTCTTTTACAACACAATCAAATGCAAATGTTATACAGGTGGACCAATTGAATTCTCTTACAATAAGCACTGCCATGACAACTGGCAATTTAATTATAGAGAATAATTATAATATACCTTTTATTTGTTCACTAAGCACAATTGCCCAACTTCTAGAAACAGATATATTGACGACAAATAATTTCAACGTCCTCTCTCTTTTGAGCACTGGCGAAATCATTCCTCGCAGATCTGCGATTAAGAGAGGTTTTATTAGCTCAGTAAGCACGACATTCGAATTCACACGGAACCTCAGTGCGAATTTAACACTCTTTCAAAACTATAATGTCAGTAGTTTCGCAATCAATGATAGTGTAAAAGGGAGTCCTATACAATTATGGGCGAATAATAGCTCTATTTACGCTGGAAATACGGTCATATCCTTTTTTGGCCAAGAAGCACCAAGCTTACCATCGACTGTAGAAGGTCTTGGCTCAATAGGCTATCTTTCGAGTAAAAATCTGAGCTTGGAGGGCTTTTCTACTGGCCAAGTCTTCACAAGAACTATTAGCACTATAACTCTTAATGCAGATGCCATAGTCGAACCCACGGTTTCCACATTCTTTATTACAGCAAATAATTTAGTAGATCAGGTTACCAGAGCTCCAGCCACATTTATCAGTTCGGCCACTGCTTATTCTATACAAGCGTCGATGACGCGAACTAGTAATGTAAATATACCGTTTTTTTCTGTTGGACGAACCCTGACGCGCGCCGCATTCACAAACACCTTTAGCACAGGATCTTTCAATGCGAGCACCTTTGCCACACCATCACTTGCAGGGTTAAGAACAAATGTCAGAGACCTTTCTGTAGAATCATTGACAGGCCAGAACTTCAATGCGTCCTCTATAAGTGCGAGCAATAATTTAATAAGCACTATCGACGTATCCAATTTATTATCTGCGAATTACATCAGATCCCTTAGATCTATAAAAGCATATGATCTTAGTGGGCAAATAGTAAGTTCTATTTATAGCTTGACATCCACGCTTGTGACCACTGAGATTTTCTTTAATTATTCCACATCTATGGGGACTCTTTTCTATAGTTCAGGTATCTTCTATGCAAGTAATCAAGCACTATTTTCTTTGGATAAAACCGAATCCGCCATTGTTAGCACGACAGTAGGCATAGGCTCATTAGGCTATCTTTCCTCTATAAGGTGGCCATTCACGGCCTTTTCCACACAACAGATTCTTGCAAACAATGTATTCGCCTCTTCCTTCGTTGGATCGGCTGCGCAAATTCAAAGAATTACCGATCGGCAAATCAGAACAAATAGCCTCGAAACATCGGTCTTAAGCAATAGAAATCCAGCCCTATCCTCTTTGACTGCAAATAATGGCGTTTTTTCGACCATAAGAGTGCAGAATATTGCCAGCGAGAATTTGGTTCTAAATTCTGGTTCTATAGTTGGTAATAATTTTCTCTTCCAGAATCTTACAACAGATATAGCGCGTATCTCATCGGTTTCTTCCATTTTCTTTATAACAAGTTCGCTAGTCACTTCCTCTTCAAGAATCGTTCTCGCAGACGCTGATCGGCTCGCCGCGAATACTGTCGCAACAAGAGTATTCAATGGTGGAAAAGAATATACTTTGGAAAAACTGACAACGAGAACAACGGCGGCAATAAGAACTGATTCTGGCCTAATAGCAACAAGCAGTTTCTATGCGCCGATTGTAAGCGCCAGTAATTTTTCAATATTAATGCCTACCCTTTTTACTACAAGAATTACCGCATCTACTCTAAGGGCACCGACAATAAGCACGCCAGCCATAAGTGTCAGAGAATTCGATTTAAATATAGTAGGCGCGAGCACAGTTCGCACGAGCACACTTACCCTGAATGCGCGCAATAATTCTATTCTGGAAATAACTCCTTCTAATTCGAGGCTATATGTAGACGGCGACTGGCTTCAGTTAAACACCGATGAAAATAATAATCTTATAAGCACAGTCACAGGTCTTGGCCAAATACCATATATTAGTTCTTTTGACAATTCATTCTTGGCCGCCCTTTCTTGTATAGCAATATTTGCAAGACAAATGGAGTTAACAGGCGAATTTACAACTACAAATTTATTCGCATCTACTATTGGAACTAATGCATTGACAACTTTATCTGCAGGTATAAATACTATAACAGCACAAAGCATTGCCCTACTCAGTTCCGCTAATATAAGACAAATAAGACCAGCTCTTCAAATAACCGATAATGTAAATGTGAGTAATTGGTCAACCTTGACCATCAGCACAGTCTCGACAAATGCTGCAAGAACTCAGGTAACAAATATTGTAAACGCCAGTAATATATCCTCTATTAGTATACTAAATGCATCTTTATCATCTCTTTCAGTCATAACAATTGCGGCCAGAGTAAGCACATATACCGCAGATAGTATGGCAGTGAATATAGTAAGCACAGGCCTACTAAGAGCTCCTCAGATCACATCTATTAACACACGCGTAACTAGTCGCATAAGTTCTTCTTCAGTAAGTGCCAGCTCTATACAGGCTTCTCTTCTAAGTTCTATTGAGACAAAGACGGATTCTGCGTCAGTTTCTTCGCTTCTTATTAGAACAGGTCAATTTGACACGCTATCATCTGTCTCCATAAATGCGCGAATCTTGTCCACAATTAATCTAGCGAGTTCGAATATTGGTGTATCATCCTTGTCTATTAATACCCTACCAATAAGTATATCTTCTGGTGTTCTTTTCATTGTATCTAGTCCTATTGAATCTCTGAGTTCGATACAAAGAACCATAACGAGCACGAACCAGGGCCTCGGCACCCTTGCCTATTTATCCACATATAATATAAATTCTCTTTCTACACAGCAGATCTTGGCATCCTCTATAAGTTCTTCAGCCGCCGCTGTTACCGCTGTCTTTAATCGCCCATCTATTAGTTCTTTCACAACGAGTTCTATCTTAACGAGTTCTATAAGAACAAGTAGTATAAACGTATTGACCGCAAATGGCGATCTGACATCTTTGAGAATGAATCCAGAGAATGGCCAAGTGGGGTCTATTAGAACCTCGACTATAAATATTGGCGTCGGTTCTGAAGTCCAAGTTTTTACAAATAGTTCTTATTTCTTTACAATGATCGCGCCTTATCTACAGCCTGAATCCCTGGTGGCTCTGAATTCGAAAAACATTAGCTCGGTTGTTCAGGGGGTCTCCACAACTTCTTTACAAGCCACGACTGTCTTCATATCAAGCGCGATCTTATCCAGCCTTACCTTGTCCAGCCTACAGACCACTCTTTTCAGTTCGTCGAACCTACAGGTCAGTTCTATAAGTATTATTAATAATGCGACAAACAGCCTAAGCGCAAGAAGTGGCTCTTTCTCGTCGATTCAGGCCTACTCCCTACAAGTGAATTCACTACAGAATACATCTATAAGTTCTATTGCAACGAGTTCGATCGTCAATCAAGCCGCCGTCGCATCTCTTTCTCAGGTATTTGGCACATCTTTAACAACGATCGTAATAACTTCACAGAGCACGGCTGTAAATGCCGCAAATGCTCTGAAAGCCGATAATGTCAATCTTAGTAGAATATCTGTAACCAGCGCTATTAGTCTTCAGACAAATATCTTGAGTTCTCTCTTTGTTAGCACGCAAGTAACTTCGACTTCATCTTTTAAGACTGCGGCCTTACAGACGAGTTCTATTGCGATCAATAACAATGTGAATTCGGTGGATAAGGTTTTCGCATCAACTTCGCAGACAAGTTCTTTCAGTTTCTTAGGCCAGCCTCTTACATATACAGCTCCAAATTTATATCTTAATGGCGTCAATGTAATTAATCCGACAGATACTTTAGCATTATCAATAAGCACTGGGCAAACGACTTCTGGACTCATAAATACCAGTTCTTTACAGGTTAACGTAATAAATACAGGCCTTCTTAATACTTATTCGACTGTTCTTATAACATCTTCGGCTATCTTCAATAGTCGTATAACAGCCTCTTCTTTAGTAATACCCAATCTTGAGCCGACAACCTTCGTCAAATCTGCGCTTTCAATTCTCTCTAGCCATGTGACGGCAAGGGCCGCGGTCGTCTACACATCACAAATATCGGCAAATTCAATCGAATATAATACATTTACCTATAGTAATTTGCGCGCGAATAATCTTATTGTGTCGACCTTTAATATACAAGGCAATCTCACGATCGCACAACCATTATATATAAGTTCAGTGGGAGGTTCTTCGAATTCTCTTTTTGCTGCAGAAGGCGCTCTTGGTCTTTTCTATAATAATATGCCAGTGGGCATCAGCACTTTCACAAGTAGTGCGACGACTGTTGCGACAAATGGTTCGATCTATGTTGCTGGTGGAAAGGCGATTCCCTCTTTTTGGGGGGCTGGACCAATAGGCTCGACTATTCTTGCGACTAGTGCCGATGGCCAGACATGGATTCCAAATAGTTATCAGGGTATTGATCAGGGTGTGAATCGTGTAATATGGACTGGTAACCAATTCATAGCCGTTGGTGACAGTGTTCGTGGCGCGACAATCGCTGTGAGTCCAGATGGGTTGGCTTGGTCTGCGGTTTTGACTTCTTCGATCTTTACTTCAGTGAATGGTATCGTGCAAGGTAAGAAAGGTTTTGTTGCTATTGGCGAAGCTATAGGTTCAGGTGTAGGAACCATAATGGGTACAAGCGAAGCTACAGGTACAGCCGCCACAAGTCCAGACGGCCGCCAATGGACTTCAACTATTATGCCTCTATCATCTGTAAATTGTGTCGCGACAAATGGCGCTATATATGTGGCAGGCGGCAGTGGCATAGCAACAAGTGTAGACGGTAAAACGTGGTCGAATTATAATAGCACTAAGATCACAGACATCGCCTTCAATGGCGTGCAATTCGTCGCAGTCGGCCAAGAAGGTATTCTAACAAGTCCAGACGGCAGCCAATGGACAAATCAACTGAGCACCGTGACACCAAAAAGAGTATCATGGGACGGCGTCCAATGGCTCGCCGCCGCGCCGAGCTCGATTTACTACAGCGCAGACGGCAGTCAATGGACAAGTCAATATCAGGCTCCACAGCTCGTAAGCACCTTTACTTATACTGGTGTGAGCACCCTCGTCACCGCGCCCCCTGGAACGAACTATGTTAAGATCCAGATTTGGGGCGCTGGCGGAGCAGGTGGCCAGTCGACCTTTGACCCATACTATCTCGCCAGTAATCAGCTATGGCTAGATGCTCAAGATCAGACGACGGTATTCCTAAGCACGAATACGAGCACGGTCCAAGTATGGGCTGATAAATCGCCGAATGCCTTGATAACCAGCACGACAACGCTTCTACCTCCAGCCTATTATTCGACTGTCATTGCCTTTACAAATTCAACTGGTCTTTCTGCGCCGCCTTTCCAACCAAGTCAGCAACCATTCGCCATAACACTTATTGGTCAGATCAACAGCCCCAATACGTCAATCTTCAGTAATACAGCCTCGGCTCTCACAGTCTCATCAGCCTATCTCAAATGGCAGACTGCCGCAACAATTAACCAGATAAGCACAAATTCCACGCTAATTATCGGCCTAACGACGACTCTTTCAACTCTAACATGGCGCATCAATGGCCAAGAAGATTCTATTCAACAAGGCGCCTATTCGAGTCTAAACGGCTTCACAATCGGCCAAGGGCAGTTTCAGTTGAACGAGGCCATCTTCTTCAATTCCAACATGTCTAACATACAACAAGTGGAGGGCTATTTCGCCAATAAATGGTCCACGCTCTCACTCCTACCACAACAACACCCATATAGGTCACTAAGCAGTATCAGAACAGGTGGTGCAGGAGCCTACGTTGAGGGCATTTTCCCACTCCAACAAGGCCTCGGCAGCACATTCGGCATCTTTGTAGGTGAGGGCGGCAAATTCAACACAAGCACGGCAGCCAAGGGCGCCTATTTCGACGGCTCCATGTATTTGTCCACAAGTGGCGGCGTCAGTTATGATTCTTCCTATGGCCGATTCATTCCCTCTTATTTCAGTTCATTAGGTCTATGGCTAGACGGTGCAGATCCTCTTGGCACAGGCATCCCTCCTTCAGAAGGAGCCGCAGTGCAAACCTGGCTCGACAAATCCGTTCAAGGGCGAACTGTGCATGCCAATGGCCAGAACGGCTATTATTCGAGCGGCTACGTATACTTGAGCAGTTCCGCCTATCAAATCGATTACCAGAATTTCAATAGCTCTGCCTATACAATCTTCACAGTCCAACTCTTGAACTCGAATGAAGGGACATACCAGCCACTTCTTTCAGGGGGCGCAACGCCAACACTCTTTTCTGGCATCTTGTCGAATTCACTCGCATCCTTCACAGGTTACCAGGCAGAATATAATGACACGAGTGCCAATAGTCCCCTTGTAGACGCGACATCTTGGCATTTAACCGATATGTTGGTTGTGAATAATACTCTCCAGCCATTCGTCGACGGCCAAGCACAAACTCAGAAAATCGGCATAACAGGTTCCCTCTCCACACTCTTTGTTGGTTCTTTATCACCCAGCCTACAAAATTACATCGGTTCGACGCAAAATATTGCAGTATTCGACAATGTATTATCTGTTAGCACTCTTTTCTTGAATCAAACCTCACCCAATTATATCGATGTTTACGATTCGAATGCGGCACTGAGCACGATTATAGTAAATCAACCGTCATCTATTACTATTGATGTCTATGATCCAAGTGGCTCAGTTAGCACGCTTTCTATGAATCAAAATCAACCAGTATTTCTCAATTTCTATGATCCAGATAACACAGAAACATCTATCAGCACAATTATTATAAATAATAATAGCAACTTCCCATTATTCATCGATGTCTATGACCCAGATCAACCATTGAGCACCATCATGGTCAAACAGTCATATCTCGACTCCTTGACAGTCTATGATCCATCTCTTTCTGCACCATATAGTTCATTCTCTGTCTACAAGCCCTTTATCCAAATAACCAGCTGGCAAGGCCGTGTTGGCGAGATTCTCTGTTTCGACTCGGCCCTATCACTCAAGCAGCGGCAAATCGTCGAGGGTTATCTCGCATCTAAGTGGAATCTCCAGTCGAATTTGCCGATCAATCACCCATATAGATATCAGAATATCTACACCTCATCGGTCGTGAAGGGTCTAGGAGGAGGCGGCGCGGCCTCTGGCATTCTTCTTCCAAATGGTCAGGCCATCGTGGCGGCTGGTGGTGGCGGCGGTGGACAAGGCACTTCATGGGATGGTGGAGCTGGCGGTCTCGACATTGGCCAACGCGGCTCTTTCACCGATTCCTCCAATTCATACGGCTATAGTGTTGGAGGAGGCTTAGTGGGGGGTGGCGGTGGTTCCAATCAGGGTGGTCAGGGGGCCAGTGCCTCAAATGGCGCAGTGGGTGGCCAGGGCTCACTAGGCCGAGGCGGCAGTGGTGGAGCGGATGGCTGGCACTTGGCCTTGCCAGGAGGGGGTGGCGGCGGCGGATTTTATGGTGGTGGTGGGGGTGCATTGGCGGCCAGTCCAGGGGGTGGCAGTAGTTGGTGGAGAACGGTTGGGGGATTTATACCCAGTTTAAGTTACAGCAGGCCAGGCCTTAACCAGGGAGGATACGCTGGCCTACCAGGATCTGATGGCGTGACCATCCTAACATTCCTATCGGTCGCCACGACGAACGTCACTTATAATTCTGTAGCCGCTATACAGCGTGGTTCACAGAATGTTGGAATCGGCCAAATCAATCTACAGACTGGCCTCCCTCTCATAACCAATATGTCGACAATCATGCTGCAGTCATTCCAATCCACGCTTGTTCTTAATAATACTCTATATGTGGATAAATATACTAACAGGGCATCTATAAAGACAAGCCCAGTAAGTTCTGTTGCTCTTGCTGTAAATGGCACGATAATAAAGACTGCTGGTTCCTTCGTTATTGACGATCCAACACGCGATGGCTACAAGATTAAACACAGTTTTGTCGAATCACCGACAGCTGGTGATACGATATATAGGTGGCTCTTTTCGACAGTCGGTTGCCGTTTTGAATATACACTTCCTTCTTGGTTTACGGATCTCAATACGAATCCACAAGTTTGGGTCCAGCCAATGGAATTCTATCAACAAGGCCGTGGATATGTTGGTGGCAATATACTAACGATCGAAACAACGGCAGATGGTCTTTTCGAAGTTCTTTGTGTGGCAACAAGAAAGGATAAGGATGCAATTGAATTCTTCAAGACAGTTGAGTATAACTAGGCCTAGTCCTTAAGTTCAGCGAACGTATAATTTTGCAGCTTTTTACAGTGTTAACTATAGAGTCTTCTTCGGATGTCGTCCCCGATAATTGTCAATGGCAGTACGACTATTGTTAGTGTGCGTGCCAATAATTTCACATATGAAAACGGCACCGTAGCAGTGGTTCTTCTTTCATCTATACACAGTTTTGGTCGCATGATTACTATTTTCGACGAGGATGGGGTTGTCGGCGGACCATTATCGAGAAGTATCCGTATCAGTACAACGCGCAATGTCACATTCGATTCTGGTCAACCAGAGGGAGGTGGCGCTGGAGATTTCAAGATTTTCCTAACCCAACCAGGCCAAAGTCTTTCCGTATTTCCTCGCTCACTTAATCAATGGGTCTTACCCCAGTCGGTCATTAGAAGTCAATTGAATAATATCGGCGGAAATATTATACTTAGTGGAACAGACTTCAATACTATACAAGCACAAATAATCGGCGTGAGCACGAATATGGAAGTCTATGGATCAACTATATCAGGAACACAGTTTTCATTAAATAGCCGCATATATACATCACTAGAACAAGACGCACTTGTTGTGAATGCTATTAAATCTCTTTGGACTTCTACTGGCGCAGTAACTGTTGGTCAAATCGATACTGATGCAGTTGGTTCAATCGATTTAGTTGTCGCAGGAAATATTCAAGATACAACCTTTATAAATGCTTCTACGATAAGCACTTTTATTCAAACGGCAAGTTCTCTAAGAACAGAATCACTTGCCTTTACAGATTATACTAATGGCACGCTTTCATTATTAAATCTAGTATCTCTTAGCACTATATGGAATGGTTCTAATATTCCTTATGGAACGGCGAGCACCTTCTCTTCTGGTCTTCTTAAATACAGCACAAGTCTTCAGCTATTTGATATAAATACTGGCCTAAGTTCAATCAGTTCATTCATTCCTAATTCGGCAAGCAGTATTTCTGGTGCTGATGGACTTTCCTCTTATAGCACTGCATTTATTAATGTTCTAGCATCAATCAACTATGGACCAGGTGTGAGTTCTCTTTCGACACTTATAAATACTGGTCTAAGTTCTATCGCTATTACTCCTTCGCTAAGCACATTAAGCACGACAATCTCACGCGGCCTTTCTTCAGTCAATGAGGGGCCAGGCATTTCATCTCTCTATATTTATTTTGGTGATAGACTAAGTTCGGCTGCTACGAATTTCGGAACAAGTTCTCTTTCTACCTCGATCAGTCTCGGCCTTTCGACAGTGAATGCGACCCTCGCCTTCAGTAATGTGAGCACACTTTATTCTATTGGTGTAAGTGACATTGCAAATCACACAGGTATTAGCTCACTGAGCACACTTGTTCCGCTCTTCTTCTCCTCTTTGATCTTGCAAGAGGGCGTCAGTAGTTTGTCGACATTTGTTTTCAGCACACTAAGCTCTCTTGTGGTTGGACCAGGCCTTTCATCGCTAAGCACGACGACTGCGAATTATTTCTCTTCGCTTTACACGCCACAAGGCCTTTCATCCTTGTCGACTACTCTTTCTGGCCTTTCGACGCAATCAGTGACCGCAGGTCTTTCTTCGCTTTCTTCAGTTATTAGCAAGGGTCTTAGCACAGTATCGATCTTTGGTTCTCTGAGCACAATTTCGACAACCTTCGCCTTAGGCCTTTCAAATATCAAGGGTAATGAGGGTATTAGTTCTTTGAGTACCTTTATACTTTCTACTCTAAGTTCGCTGGATTCTTCGCAAGGTGTGAGTTCACTTTTTCTCTTTATTCAAAACCAGTTTTCCACACTTTCGGACCAGGACGGTATTAGCAGCTTCAGTAGTTTTATCAGCCCTGCCTTCTCATCGATCCTCAGTGGAAAGTCGCTAATATATCCTGCCGACCTCTCCACAAGTATAATTAATGTTTCGACACTCGCTATGTGGGATTCGACGAATTCTGTCTATAGAAATCTTAATATTAGTGCGAGCAAGCTCTACATTGGCACGACCTTAGTCGACACCTTTGTTCTCCAGTCGACATCTCGCAGCACAATTGCCATCAGCACTTATAATATTGATATCGCAGGTTCGATGACTGCCAGCACGGTCTTTGGCACATCTCTTTTTATAGATTATATAAATGACTCTAATACATCTACTGTGGTGGGAAATGTGAGCACGGGTCTCTTTGAAACGAGTTCTTTCAATACAAGCTCTATTACTTTTAATATAGGCTCGGCCGCACTCTATGTGATAGATGGCGATCTTCGTTTTAATATGTCATCTATTACGCAGTTCAGCTCTCTTGGCACATCTTCATTTAGCACGACAATGTCTGCACTCAGTTCATTGCAAAATATCATGCCAATGCCTTTCAGTAATATGAGCACAGCCTTGTCACTCGGCGCAAGCACGATGAACTTTGGCCAAGGTGTTAGCACACTAAGTACTCTCATTTCGCAAGCCAGTACCTTTAACTTTTTTCCAGGCCTTTCGACCAATAATTTCATAGCTAGCACTGCGCTCATCAGCACAATTAGCAGTTTTGGTAGATTAAGCACGATTTTGACAATTGATACACTCTTAAATGTAAGTTCTTTAATTACCTCCACATTAATCGCATGTAATGTGGATATTGGTGTTCTTAATTTGCCTAATGCTTTCATAAGCTCGTTTATATTCATGAATAATAACGTTAGCACGGCCATATCATCTTTGAGCACTCTTGTCACGGGTCAAGGTATAAGCACAGGTACAGTCAACATCTTTAGCCCCACTGCGTCGACCTTCGCCTCATCTGTGAGAATCACCAATGAAATGCGCGCCTCGACCATTATTCTAAGCACTCTTCTAGTTCCAAATTTTGGATCTGGTCCAAGCCAAGTACCACTTCTTGTAAGTTCTGGCACAGTATTTTTCAATGGCTGTAATATTGCTGGATCAGCCATTGAACCTAATAATTTAGGAAGTTATATGACTGCACTAAGTACCGCTGCCATATATGCATCAACAATAGTTGCTTCTAGTATCCAAACTAGCATGTTACAGGTTTCGAAGACAATGATTGTCGACGAGTGTGTAGCGGTAGTACAAAGCTCTTTGACTCTCTATAATAGAACTGTTTTCAGTTCATTTGTTGATACTATCACAGTTCCTCCAGAACCTACGCAATATTTCGACGTAATTCAATATAGCACAGACGCGTATAACTGGAAACCCACAAATTGGTTCCAGTCATCTCTAAGTATGGGTATAGGCGCCGTATTTAGCAAGCCCTCATATAATGGTGTTTATTGGCTAGTCGGCAATATAAAGAATACTATACCTAATGGTGATCCTGGTAATAACATGAACAATTATAATAATAGTATTATGTATAGTGCAGACGGTTATAGTTATTTTGGCCTTGAAAATGGCCAGTTCGACCTACAGGCATTTTCGCCGACATGGAATAGCCAGTATTGGTTAGCTGGTGATACATATGGGACAGATGTTCTTAGAACAATCAAACGCAGTGTTGACGGTCTAATATGGACTCCTGCGGCCAGCGGCGGATTCTATGGACAATGCACGAATTTTGGCTGGAATGGCTGGCTATGGGTCGCCGTCGGCACTGGTTCTAACTTAATAAATGCCAATTCAAATATCCAATATAGTACAGACGGCTTCAATTGGTCGAATGCGCAGGGTTCTTTACCAGAAGGTTCCGCAAATTGCGTATTATTCGATGGCAAAAAGTGGATCGTCGGCGGATCTTTCTACACATCCTTTGTTTACAGTGCAGATGGCATGAATTGGCTTGCCAGTCCTATAAGTGATTCTAATGCGGTGCATGACATCGCTTATAATGGGAGAATATATGTTGCGGCTGGTGAATTCAGTAATGCTTCATATGGCCTGGCGTATTCTTATAATGGAATAAGCTGGATATATAATAATATTAATCTTCCTATCCCATATGATATAGATTACCCACTTGATGGAGGGGCGTGGTCAGTAACGTGGTCTGGTGATAGATTTGTTGCGACCGGTTCGAATTCCTTTTCAAATCTAAGCGGTGTATACAGTTTCGACGGCCTCACTTGGACACCTGCTGATGCAAATGCTATACCTGACCGCAGTCTCGCCGATTGGGGGCAAGGCGTCGGTTTTAGTTCAAATATTCTACCAGCCGTCGAAACGAATAATCTTAAAATACACACCATGTCCAAAGGCTACATTCCCTTATATCTCACCTCAACAAATCACTGGCAAGTGACACCAAGTTCAATCATTATGAACAATAATTTCACGATTAATAAGGAACTTGGATCCGATAAGCGCATTGGAATTGGCACGCCCTATCCTCTTGCCACACTTGACGTTGCTGGAACAATGATGGCGAATAACTCGACCTTCTTCAGTTCAATCGTTATTGGTAGTTCTTTCGGCTACAATGGCAGCACACTTACAGCTGGGTTTGTTCCCACATTCGATGTAACTATCTTTGGAAGTTCTTTAATGAATTCTCTAGTTATTAATACGCCAGCTAGTATACCAAGGTTCGGCCCACTTGATGTTTACAGTCCTGGCTTACCTATTATAAATCGCGGCGCATACGTTGATATGAGCACATTCACATCGACAATGACAAATATCAATCAGGTCGCGAGCTTCCCACAGAGTGGTTCACGAAATGGCATAAATGGACCAGTAGATAATTCTTATGTATATTGGATGTGGAATAATGGACCTGCCCAGCAACAATCATCCCTATATTTCGCACTCTCAGGGACAGGTGGATTCTTTACTGGCCAGCACGCTTGTTATGTGAGCTCTGTTACACAAGAGAATGTCAGTTCTTTTGTTGGTCTTATTGTTGCCGCCGATAATAATGGCTATGTTTCTGTTGATATGAATGGCAATGTGAAAGAAGGATCTAATGCGATCTGGAGCACAGAATGTCTGCCACGCGTCGCCTTAACCACACTGGATATGCAAAAGAGCGCCTTTGGTGTGATTAGTGATAAGGGCAATTTGCCAGCGGCTGTGAATTTCTCGACCTTGAATTCCACCTATGATATTCAAGCAGGATTCCGAAATGCCCTCTATGGCCGCCTACTCGTAAATGGCGTTGGCGATGGTGCTCTATGGACTACGAATGTGAATGGCAATGTATCTGTTGGTGATTATCTATGCAGTTCTGCAATACCTGGTCATGCGAGAGTCCAAGACGACAAGGAGTGCATGTATAATTATACTGTGGCGAAGGCGACAATGAGCTGCGATTTTGATGTCAATACTTCAAACTATAGATGTGAGCCTATTGACTATAATGGATCGACCTTCCTACGTGCCTTTGTAGGTGTAACATATCACTGTTCTTAGGCTGATTTAATAAAAATAATCGTAAAATAACATATATCAGTCTCTCTTCTGCGCCTCATATACCTTATTTTTCTCTTCTGAATATTAGGATTATTAAGTTATGGCGTCCCCGATTGTTATTGATGGGACTGCTTCCATTATTCCAGTTAATACAAAATTATTGCCCAGCCCAATTATTGTGAATCTCCCACCTCTCAATCTTCGTAGCCGCCTATTTACCATTATCGACACTGGTGGGCAGGCCGACACAAATCCAATTACAATTAATGCGACTGGTGGTGCGACGATTGATGGGCAAATGAGTATTGTAATAAACACAAAATCGGCGTCAGTAAGTTTCAGTCAGTCATCAGATTATATATATCTAATCGCAAAAACTGTTATTCGTGGAAATATCTTGGAGGGCCCTGCTCGAATTATTATTAGCACGGCCAGCACAATCATTTCCTCAATCACGAGCCAGTCCTCGCTAGTCGTATATGGCGATATGGCCGCATCCAATATTGTGCTCGGCGGCACCGTATATGCTCTAGGCGGGTTTCAACCATCTCTCTTGGATCCTTATGTAACAATCGACTATTTATCAGCAATAACAATCAGCACAAAGAGTATTAGTGTTGGTAATATTGCAAGCGGCGGCGGTTTTAACACATCAAATATCGTTGGAAGTTCTATTTTCACAAGTTCTTTATATAAAAATACGCTAATTAATACGACGGCAACAGCATATGCCAAAAGCACATTTACAAGATCCCTTGTTCTTAATGGAAACATATTATACTCTGATAATAATGACTTATATCTAGGACCCTATAAAATAAATAACGATGTGAATTTTCTTGTTCCTGAGTTCACAAGCAGTATCCAGGGCCTTGTCAGCACACTCGTTATAAGTCCTGGCCTAAGTTCTCTTAGTTCCTTTGTAGGTGTTCTTTCGAGTGTTTATAATCCGAGTCCTGGCCTATCAACTTTGAGTAGTTATAATGCCTCGCGTGTCCCCTTTATTAGCGGCCAAGATACATCGAGCTTATTTGGCATGGTTAGCAGTGGCCTCAGTTCTGCGAACAATATTGAGGGCCTTTCCTCTTTATCGACTGTAATTTCCCGTGGCCTTTCATCTATAGCCATTCCATTCTCTCTTTCGACGCTCTTGTTAAACGCGCAATTTGGCATCAGCTCCGTCTATGAAGGCAAGACTGTGAGTTCATTATATGTCGACCTTTCTCGCGGCCTGAGCACTGTAAACCAGAATGATGGCATTGATCAGCTAACAATAAATACGCGCAATCAACTATCGACCACAGCGACTTCTGTTCTCTTTAGCACCATTAGCACAAATCTTGGCTACGGTTTTAGCACTATTAATGTGAGCTCTTATATAAGTTCTGTATACCAGAATGCCAGCACCAGTTTCTCAAACGCTAATACAGCCCTCACAATAAGTTCATTCAGCAGCATTTTGGAGGCTATTGTATTTAATGTGGATACTGCACAGGGCTTATCTTCTTTGAGCACAGCGATCGGCTGCGGCTTTAGCACTATTGATATAAGGGCGCCAGTCAGTTCTCTTAGCACAACAATTTCACAAGGACTATCATCTGTAATAGGGTTTTCCATACAGATTAGTTCTCTTTCGACTTCTATTACGAAGCAGCTAAGCACACTCTTAGATCTCGGCATCAGTTCTCTCTCGAATGATCTGAGCAGGGGCGCCTCGACTGTTTTTGCTGGAACAGGTGCCAGCTCTTTCAGCCAATATCAGTCGACGAGTTTCTTTAATATGATGGCGAATACTGGTCTCTCTTCGCTATCGACGACACTTGTTCTCGGCCTCAGTACCGTCATTACTGGCATAACCCCTTCGAGCCAAATTACGTTTTCATCTCTTAGTGTGAGCTCGATAAGTCTCTTAAATAATGGCCTACTATATGGCTCGCTAATTGTGAATAATAACATATTCACAGTAAATGGCCACGCAGTAACACCGCCCAATAATAATTTCGAATATGCGAGTTCTATAAGCACTTATAATATGTTTGTTGGCAGCACGGCCACGTCTTTTGTAAGTCTCTTGCCCAGTACTTTGAATGGCGTCTTCTCTTTGACCGCGAGTTCGATTCTCACGACAGCCCTTTACGCAGAAAGCACGATCGTCGGCACCCTAAGTATCAAGGATGTCGTGACGAATTATGTGAATGATATACGTGCGACGGCTGGCGGCGATATTCTATTAAATGGCTCTTCTCTCTTCATGAATGAAAACATCGGCCTATCTACATTGAGCACCCTTATTGGTCCTGCGATGTCGAGCATCAGTTCATTTGCGCGAACAATCGACGCGATTTCGACTGGATTTTCCACGCTCGCCTTAGCCGTTCCTCGTATTTCTACGCTTTCCTCATTGTATGCTTATAGAATTAAAGAGAGTGATATTAGCACAGGTGTCAGCACAATTAATAGTTATATTAGCACCTTGCGTATGAGCTCTGTATCGGTGAAAGTAATGAATATGTGGTCCACCTTTGCGAGCACCTTGAATACTAGTAGTTTGAATGCGAATGTTGTCAGCAGTTTCTTCGTGTCACAAACTGCAAATTCATATATTATTACTAGCACGCTAACGGCTGCGCAATCATATGTCAGTAGTTTTGCAATCGGCATCCAAGTAAGCTCTATGAGCACGAACTCCCTTACATTCGGCCGTCTAGAAACGATAAATTTATTGGCGAATAGTTTCTTTGCTAGCACTTTCAGGACAAATACTGTTTATGGTAGCACTATTTTCTTGCAAGATAAGGGTACCAGTTATACGACCACAAGACCTCTTGAATTCAGCACTTTCTACCCTCTTTATGGAAACAATGGCGCACTTATGTATAATAGCACATCTTTTGCTACGACTGGTGTTGATATGGCTCTATATGGTTCGAATGTAAGCACGAATACTTTCACGATAAGCAGTCTTAATGCTGGTGTAATCTACGCCAGTTCTATACAGTTTACGGGCAAGGTTCAATTCGATCGCCTCACAGTTATGCAGAGCACAGCTAAGCCTTATTTTGTCGCCATTGAATCAGGGTATATTGGTACTGATGGTGTTGGATTCAATAATGATCGTATATATGTAAGTCCAGATGGTATAACTTGGTCAAATGTTGATACGACTGGACAGCTTTGTTGGGTTGGTAAGACAAATAGAGGAATAGATGCTAATAGTAATTATGCTGGCGCATTGCAACCTAAATTGGCATGGAATGGATCCTATATGCTTGCATATTCATGTGGATTTTTGACAGGAGGAAGAGCTAATGCGACAACTGATTCAGACCGTAAGCTTGGTATGAGTTATGATGGTATTAATTGGTTTAATGTTGAACGTAGAGTTCCTGGTCAAGTAAATTTTGCCAATGAAATGGGAAGTATTATCTGGACTGGCGAATACTGGATAAAATCTTGTGGTTCTTATAGTGGAGATAATAGTGGAACAAGCGAATCAGGTGATAGTATGAGCAGAGATGGTAGTAATTGGACAGCAATGAAATGGAATGCAAATAATTTAGGACTAACTTTATGTAATGCATTTCCTTTTAATGGTAATACTGGTCTATTTACTAATGTTTATTCACTACATTATAATGGAGTATCACTGATATCATATAGCGGTATACAGACTGCGAATACTATTCAAAATATGTTTTCTTATGATTTAATTAATACATCACCTTTAACATCAAATGCTGTTGCAGGTACTGATTTTTCCCCTCAAACATCATTGACTCGTGCACTTGCTACAATACCAACGCCATGGAGTGACGGTGTATCGTGGTGGTATCCAACATCTTCTGGAGCTAGTCCAAATATTGCAGGATTATATCGTATGCAATGTTATGAACCTGGTTATAATCAAACTGGTACTGTGACCGGTCCTGTATTATCAAACATAAATGATTCTAATAGCGGTATTATGAGATGCTATGGAGTTGGCTTTAGTTTATTAGCCAATAATGCCGATAATACAATGTCCTTTTGCGGAAATTATAATGGACATATGCACGTGCATGGAAGATCTCCAATATATAGCCATGCTGGTAGTAATATTGCAATACCAAGTTCAGTATCTCTTGTTTACAGTTATGATGGTATATATTTCTTCCCTTCTCCTTCTGTTCAAGGAATTCGTGGTTGTGTAAGAACAGTTGTATATGCAGATGGAAAATGGGTTGTTGGAGCAACAGGTAATATAACTGGTTTAAATACTAGTGGTACCGTAAATACTGGTAATACTATTTGGAATAGCAGGGATGGTCTAAATTGGCAACCAAGTAGGATAATAGCTTCACAAGTTAGTGCTACTGGTTGCAATGGCCAGTCTAATTTACAGGGTGTAACTAGTATAACTAGTACTGATTATGCTACTAATTCTGCATGTTCAATCCTAGGAGGTGGTATAGCATCAATCATATATATGTCAAATATGACACCAGCCTTCGATTTCAACGGCGTCCGTATTTACAATCAACCTGGAGGAATTTCATGGGACAAGCCAAGCACAAGAGAACAGGCAATTATGGCCTACCAGTCATCATTAGTCCTCCATAATACCATTGTTATTGCTGGCGACAACTCAGTAAGTTCACTCGTGGCTGGCACGAATATTCGCGTTGGTATCTGTAATGTGAATCCCTCCACAACACTTGATCTCGGCGGCGTCGCAACAGTAACTGCAGAAAGACTCTATACATCATCACTCTATATCTTGCCCAGCACAAACACAACCATGTTTTCTGAATCCTTTTTACCCCTCTCCTCATTCAACCTATATGTCCACGGTTCGACCTTCATGTCACGCCTTGCAGTGAATGTTCCAAGACCTGTTACAATTTTGGATATCAGTGGTGCAAATGCCCTCTTCCGTTTTGGAAATAAGAATACAGATGCGACAACGAAGGCATACGTTACAGCTCTCACAGATACAAACGCAATTCTTGGACCAGCCATGATGTTGAATTCGACCGCAATGACACTTTATTATAAGTCTGGTAATACGGCTTATAAGCGTGCATATGGCGGTTCGAATTTCTTCACGGGTCAACACGCATCTATCTGCTTAGATCTTTCTGGCGCTCTTGTAAGTTCTGTTGTAAGCACGATAACAACAGATGATAATGGCGAGTCCGTTTCATCCTTCCAAACTCTCTGGACCGATTACTCTGGCTACCTTCTATCTTCTGCCGATAAGGGTTATATGTCAATGCCGAACCAGAATCTCAGATTATGGGGGTCGAACGCCATTAATATTACAGAAGCAATGCCATATACTGTTATAACTAAGAATGACAAGGATCCTTCTGTCTTTGGCGTTGTAACAAATAATGCAAATGCGGCCTATAACGAAGATGGATCATGGCTTCTTGATTCCGATCCTCTATGGGGCAATGATTTGTATGGACGTATTCGTGTAAATTCGATTGGCGAAGGCGCCTTGTGGGTTACAAATATCAATGGCTCCATTGATAGCGGCGATTATTTATGCAGTTCTGTGATACCTGGTCATGCAAGAAAACAAGACGAGGCTGCGATGTATAATTTCACAGTCGCTAAGGCGACAATGAAATGCGACTTCGATCTCAATAGTTCCAATTATAGGTCCGAGCCAATAGAATATAATGGGTCGACCTTTGTGCGCGCATACATTGGTGTCACATATCACTGCGGCTAAGAAATATTCGGTTTAACTTTTTGAAATAATTTTATCATATTTAATACAATATGATAATAGGATTCACTAGGGATGGCGACTAATCCCCCGATTATTATCGATGGTACAAAGCCAGTAATATCGATAGATACTGGTCAATATGAAAATGCACCAATATATGTATATCTTCAATCTTTAGCGAATTTGCCGAATGTCAGGTCAGGAACAACCTTTACTATTCGCAATAATGATGGACCTGTTGAAGGTGTGCCTGGCTCAGGAGTTCTACCAGGCTTACGCAGAATTTATATTAGTACATTCAACAATGGCAATCGTGATTACACAACTAAATTCAATGATGGAACAGACAGATATCTTCTCGGATCAAACTCTGGCGACAGTTTTAGCGCAACTATAAAAGATACGAATACATGGCTAAAAGAGGTTATTGTTATTCAGGGCCAGACAAAATTTTTATCTGAAGACATCACTGGCTATGAGACGAAGGTCAGTTCTATGACAGCCTCGTCTTTTAGTAGCTTGGGCTCTATATATGTTCAGGGAGATTCTAAATTTCGCGGAATTCTAATTGGACTCAGAAACCCATCCTTCGTCACATCTGTAAGCACATTCCTATTTAGCACAGGTATTCTATATACGTCGTCCTTGGAAGTTCTTGGCGGTCTAAATATTTTGAAAATTGTAGCCAGCACAGTTACTTCTTATAGCACAATAAATAATGAAAGAATCAGCACATTAAATACTTATTCTATAAGCACATTTACAAGTTCTATGAATCTATTTGATAATGTCAGGCCAAATACCCAATATAAGTTTCTTACAAGTAATGGTTCACTTCAATTAGTAACTTCAAATGGCAGAAGTTATACATATCAAACTCTTGAACAGTCTGGGTTCAGTAATATTAGTACTCAAATTGCACCGACGCTCGTCGTTTCTCAAGCAGTTGACTCCCTCAGTTCTTTAGCGCGAGTTGTTAATGATTCTCTTAATGCAACTCGCTTTGATCCTGGCGTGAGTTCTTTCTCAACTTCTACGAGATCATTATTAAATTCCCTTGGTGCCAACTATGGCCTCACAAATCTTTCGAACACATTTAAGACTGGCATTAGCACTCTTTCTTATTTACCAGGCCTCAGTTCACTCAGTCTCATAACTCTAGAAGGTCTTAGCACAGTCGCGGGTCTGCCTGGTGCAATTAATATAAGCACAATTATAAGTCTAAGTCTGAGCTCACTAAATGTGCAGCCAGGCTTAAGCTCTATTTCTTCCATTATAGGCCCTGGCCTCTCGAGTATTACGTCCTTTGTCCCAATCAGTTCTTTATCGACGTCAATAGCTGCATCTATGAGCACAGTTGCGACAGGCACTGGCCTTAGTGTTCTTAATAGAACTGTTCAGGAGGGCATAAGCACCTTAGCCGTGAATACTGGTCTTTATAATTTGAGTTCTATATACAGTCTTGGTATAAGTTCGGTCGCCGCTGGACCAGGCCTAAGTTCTCTTTCTTCAGTCATGTTCAGCACAGCGAGCACCTTCAAATCTGGATCAGTAATCAGTTCTTTGTCAACGGTCGCATCCTTTGGCTTTAGCAGCCTTGCCGCGGTAACTGGCTACAGTTCGCTTGTGCAGACGGTCAATGATGGGCTGTCGAGTATTATCGATTATGGATACATTCCTTATATTGTTGATATAGGCCGAGTAACAAGCACGAATATGACGAGTCAAGGCACCAGCTCTCTTCTTCGAGTAATAGGCATCTCCTTTTCAACGATATCTGATGGACCAGGCCTAAGTTCGATTAGTTCCTTCTTTTCAAAGAGTCTTTCTGGGATAACAGTCGCCCTTGGCCTCAGCTCGATATCGACCTCGATAAGCAGGGGCCTATCAAGTGTTTTTATTTCTATGCCGTTTACAAGCAGCTATAGCACAGCCAGCACATTCGTCTCTTCTCTTTACTTACGTGATCTGAGTTCAGGTCAGGACACCCTATTACAAATCAAGGGCGAGGATTTATTCGTCAGTTCTTTACACTATCCTCAACGCCTAGATTATCTTAATAGCAGCACCTTTAGCACACAGGTTCTTGAAATCAAGGGCGCGGTCAATGTGAGTTCACTAACAGTTTCCTCGATGGTTCTAACGAGTTCTTTCAATGTCAACATTCTCAATACAAATAAGACGACAACCCAGAGCACATCTTTTAGCTCGATTTCACTTATAGATTATAATGGCGGATTTTCTCATTTAGTAGGAGTCTCGAGTGGCATTCTCTTTATACAAAATACGGATGGATATAAGCTTATAAAAAGTCCTGGCGCCGAGGGTATTAGCACGATGAGCTCACTTTTTGGTATCAGCTATTGCAATCTAACACAATATGTGAACTTTTCATCAGTAAGTAGCACGACTGGTCCTATCTTATCTACTATTAGAGTTGATCCAGGCCTCACAGTTCTTGAGACATATGCTAATATCGCCATTCCCCCAAATAATACGAATGCATTTAGCACACTCAATGTTTTTACAAGCAGTGCTACCTTTTTTTCGATCAGAGGCGTATCATTTACCACACAGTATATCAGCACACAGACTGTAAGTGCACAGACCTTATATGTATCTTCTCTTATAACAAGAAGTGCTCAAGTAAGCACATTTTTGCCACAGCTAAGTTCAGTCTTCCAGGTTGGTGGATCTCTTATTACTACTTCCACATTTAGCACAGGAAACCTAATTATTTCAAGCAGTGTCTTATCATCCTTTTTACAGGCTAGTTCTATAATGATTCACAATTCGAACGCAATTTTTAGCACAGTGAGCGCAGGAAGATTATATATGAGCACCTTAAATTTCGGCCAATTTAGCACACTATTTGCGAGCAGCGGTATTCTCTATATACAGACTAACTGCAATGTTGCCAATCGTAATTTTGTTAGTATTCAGCCTGCTTCTGCAAGTCCAAATTTCTTCCAACCCCTTTTTGGTATTAGTGTTCCTATAGTATATGCATCGAGTATCTATACAACAAGCACTATGTTCGTAAGCAGCCCACAGTCCAGTTTCACACTTGATACAATGGCGTCCATTTCTTCAGGCATCTATTCAACAAATATGCAACAGCTTATTGTAAGGCCAGGTATTTCATCTATGAGAAAAGTAACTGGATATCAAAATTGGGATTATGCTCATATACAGGGAACTGGTTATAATATAAATGGCGTTACGAATTATAGTCCGTTAGCTGTTTTTGGACCACCTACCGTATCATATGATGGATGGCGATATAAGTTAGAAAATATGACAACTCTGAGTAATGCAGCAATTGCTACATTTTCAACATTAAGTGCTACTGGTTATACTTATGCCCTTGAATGGGATGGTCGTAAAATTCTAGCAGGAGGCTGGGATAATACAACACCTTACAATAATATTCAGTTATATATTGCACCATCTTCATGGTCAAATACTGGCGTATATAATAGACCTTCTTTTTTCAGATATACACCAGGTTGTATCTATCCTGATAATAACCCATTCACATTCTGTAGAGATATATGTTATAATGGTAATCAATATGTCGCGGTAGGAGATGCATCAAATACAAATGGAACTATCAAGTATTCATTTGATGGCATAACATGGAGAGATTCTTCTAATGGAGGCTTTGTTTCTGGTACAGCAGCAGGTGCAACAAGTTATTTTGCAACTGGTGGCTATATTGTAAAATGGGATGGATATAAATGGGTTGCTGGAGGATCAAATAGCAGCGGAATAGGTGCTATAAAATATAGTTATGATGCTATGAATTGGACAAATTCTACATATCCTGGCTCTGCAAGCGGTGGCAGATTGGATAGATTAGTATATTATAATAATAATATTTGGGTTGGTACAGGTATATTCACTGATTGTAATATAAAATATAGTTATAATGGTATTGATTGGTCAAATGCTAATTATCCTTTTACTGGTAATTATGCTATTGCAGCAGGTTCTGCTGCTGCAAATTGTTCAAATAATACACTTGCTGTTACTCAAAATGCCGTGTATATATCATTTGGTGTTACTAATGTGTTTGTGAATGATCAATGTTATCCTCTAATCAGAAGTTATGATGGTATTAATTTTAATGATTCTAATAAAACAGTAAACTCTTGGTTTCCTGGTTGTTTTGATTATTTTTATAATGGATCATGTCTTATTGGTAATGTTGCGGCTTCTTTTAATATGAATGCTAACCCAGCATGTAATGCGTTAACTAATGTTAACGCAAATCCACCTTATATTAATTTTGGCGCGGTTTCTCCGACTGAAGCAAAGAGAAACGCATCACAAAAAATAATGAATATAGGAATTTATAGCGTGTATGCAGGCAATTATGGTATTGTTATACCTCTATATTATGGACAAAGATGTAAGGGTGTTGCAAGATCAAATGTAGTTCCCTTATTATCTATGTCTAACTTGAAAATTTATGGTAGTAATTATAATGATATGTCACTTTCAACAAATACTATTATTGGTCATAAAAATATTTTTGATGTAGGTATCCAAGGGGCTGGGGCTCAAGCAAATGCAACAAATCACCTAGAACATCAAAACTTCATGGCCTTTAATAATACTCTCAGAATCTGGACACATACTAGCACGCAAGTTATTGTGAATACTCCAAATAATCCAAATACAAAATACAGCAGATTATCTCTTGCTAGAGCGACCCTCGATGTTCTCTGCACAATAAATGTGAGACAGGCCACACAGTTCAGAAGATTAAAACAGGTTCCAGCGCCATTTTACCAAAGTTCACTGGGCAGTTCAGATCAGTCATTCGATTTCCACGTCACTGGTTCGACATTCATGACCAATGTCGGCGTCGGCCGAGGCGCGACTTCTAACGACTTTTTCAGCACACCAACAAGCTTCTTTGATATTTATAATAACA
>Ga0114974_10000811_pt1 | contig 25376 bp, 56 predicted proteins | sample S_130206_EF_Meta_FD_87318 | JGI IMG/M metagenome (GOLD analysis project Ga0114974, IMG submission 87318) | Freshwater microbial communities from Lake Simoncouche, Canada to study carbon cycling - S_130206_EF_MetaG | ecosystem: Environmental > Aquatic > Freshwater > Lake | place: Lake... | reverse complement strand
TGAGGATGCTATGGCAGATGCTTATGATATCTTTGATGGGAATGGAATAAAACAATTCAGAGCATTCATATCATATCTAATTAAAAAAGGTTGGTTAACTAAATAATTAGATATGAGTAAAGAAGAAACATACTCAATTCCAATTTATGAAAACGGTAAAAAAACAGAGTGGACAATTGATGGTATTGTTGGTGATGAAAAATACCAACAATTAATAAAAATAACACCAGAAAATAAATTACCCGAATTAGTTAATATTGGGTTAAATAAAGATAAAGATGAATAGAGAAGACATTGTAAAAGAATTAAAAGAATTACAATCACGTATTTCGGATGCCAGAGCAAGATTAGATAAATTTGATTTTGAAGAAAAGTTTAATAGTGTCAGCAAATACTTAGGTAAGTATTACAAAGAAGATGATGAACTTTTTAAAACACATATAAGATGTTTATATGTATATGAAATTGAAAAATATTCTAAAAATAAACAAATTAAAGTTGCATAATAGAAAAATAATTACTATATTTGTAACGTAATTAAAAACATAACGTTCTTTGATTTTTTGACTTAAATGTCGGGCTGGTTGGACAGCCTTAAACTGAGGTGTATATAATACATAATATATGTAAGATAATCGATATATTATATATACGCACTCGGTAAATACCCGACAATTAACCTTTTAATTTGAAAGGTATATCCAACTGTCGCATAGCGTTGAGGTGAATATCACCTGTTGGGAATCAACTTAATTTGAAAGGTATATCCAACGGAGAAATAAAATCTGATATTCCAATTTTTGTTGGGAATCATATTAATTTGAAAGGTATATCTAACAGCATATACACAAATGTGTACATGAATGTCTGTCGCCATCCATGGCGTAAACGCACACTCGTGACATAAACGCACATCACCCACGTATAAAATATAACTAATTCCCCATAGTAAAATAATTCTATAGGGATTACTTTTTATACACTTTTTAGACCATTACAGACACTTTCTATAGTGTACCTTATTCCTAGGATAAATATGTACTTTTTGTACCTTATCTAGCACCTCACGCTTTTTTGATAGTAAAATGGCAATTTGTGGGAATTGGTGGTAATTTGTGGGAATATCACGTTAAACATGGTACATTAATTTGGGGGATATAATTAAAACCCTTATCTATACAGCGTTTACAGTGATAAAGTCTGACCTCTAAAAAGATTTTATATAAATTTTCCTTTAATTTTTTGAGAAAATATAATATAAAAGGATATTTGTCCCACTTTTTACCACTGTAAAATACGGTACTTTTATATTATATAATAAAATGCTGTCTTTCCAGCAGTCAACTCCTTTTTCGGATAGGAATAACACCTTGGTAATCAGTACAGGATTCGAACCTGTATGAATCTTAAATGCTGCACTCATATACAATTCAGTTCCTCTGTGCATGGCTGCGTCTACCAATTCCGCCACCTGACTATGTTGAGCATATAAAACCCATCTCTTACGAGGTAAGGAAACTTAGCCCAGTGTTTTTTGCGCAGTTAGAATAGGATTCGAACCTATGACTCTCGGCAAGGCTTATTATATATTCTCAGGTCATGACTCCTTACCTTTTATTGCTCACCGAGTGAATTACCAACTATTCCATCTAACTAATCCAGTACAAAAAAGTTTAAGGTACTGCCACGGGGAATCGAACCCCGCTTTTATGGATGAAAACCATAGGTCCTAACCGATAGACGATGGCAGCATTTAAATAATTACAATGCAAATATACTATATATTTTCATACCATGCAAGTATTTTTTAATTTATTTTTATATATGTACATTTATGTCACGAGTGACAACAGACACGAGTGTACACATTTGTGTATATGGGTGGTTTAATCTTATTTTATATAATCATCTATATAAGATATATCAAGTTTCCATTGGTGTTTGCTTCTTTCTCTCCATATATCAAATGATTCGGTAATATAATTAATTGCATCATCTTTAGATATATCATTAACTTTCATTAGTTGGTTAATAACTATATTTATTTCACCATTCATTTGAGCGAGTCCAGGGTGTTTGCATTTATGACAAAAAACACAAAGTGAAACTAATCCTATTAACGTTTGAGTTTTATTAGTATCATCATATTTCCATATTTCATGACATTCAACATTATGTTTATATCCTTGATTTTTACCAGTGTCATTACAGACTTCGCATAGGTTATTAGCTATATCATAAGATTTCTTTCTTATGATATCCCATTGTTGAGATGATACATTGCTTCGGACATTTGTATACCAAGCGGTTTTAGGTACGAGTTCAATCGTTAGTTTCATAATCTTGTTCTATATAAATATGTACACATTTGTGTATATGGGTGACAACAGACATCCATGGTATAAATGTATATTGCAAATATATTACATTATTTTTATATTGGTATTAATTTCTTTGAATGGTCCCCAGGTATCTTTATATGTTATTCCCATAACTTTTCTATTATCAATCCAGCAGTATGTATCATCATTATTTGTACATCTAGGTTTATTCATAATAAGTCCATTATATTTGAATTGGTTATCATCAAGCCATTTGATGGTTATATCTCTATCTTTTTCTTCTCTGGCTGTAAAGAATGTAATAATATTCCCTTCATCGAACCATTGGTTTAATTGTTCTTTTGAGCCATCAATTATTTTGGCGGTTGGATATAGGTGAGAGTCTTCATTTTTAATATCTTCACATATTGTTCCATCGATATCACATAGTATAATATATTTCATATTATTAAATATGTGCATTTATGCCATGAGTGACAACAGACAAATATGTACACAAATGTGTATATGCGTGGGTGTATGTGATGGGTTAAATCGTATATAGGATTATTATTGTTATAAATCGATAAAGGCCCACTTATTACGGTGGACCCAGGTTTGTTTGCCTGGTTATCATGCCCAGGACTTTATCAATTACAAATATAGGAATAAAAAATAATACATGCAAGTATTTGTTAAACTATTTTATTTCTATGTATGGATATTATATTTTAGTGTTGTACGTATATTATATTTTAGTGTTGGGTAAATCTTATTAATTGGTGCTGCGCTAATATTATTAAATGGTGTTTTATATTATAATGGAAGAAATTTTCCAATATGTTTGTTTTAGTGGAAAAAATTTGTTACCTTTGTAGGTTGGGGTGGTTTATAATGGAAAAAATTTATATAGATAGCGAAGCTGACGCTGTCGCAAGACAAGTCCAGGTTGGAGTCTAGCAATGCTGACGCAGTTGCATAACGGAGTCTACTCTCCAGATACCTTTGTGAAGTATCAGCCCGTCCGTATATCGACATAACAAAGGTAAGGATTATAAATGACAATTGCAAATAAATTAGTATAAAATATTTTTTTATTTTTTTTTGTATAAAAATTAGGATATATGGAATAGTATATATATCTTTGTAGTGTCTAATTAAAACAGTTTAAATTATGGGAACATTAAATGATGTAAGAAAGTTAGCTAATGAGTTGCTATCAAAAGAATTTACCTTTACTACTTATTATGGTGCGCATAGTGTGAGTGCTAAGAGTATTGGATATAGATTTGAGTTTAACAATAGGAAACGTGCATTTGGTACTTGTAATTATAACCAAAAGATAATTGGTTTATCGTTACCTTTATGTACTGAAAATTTGGATAAGATAGATAGTAGAATATATAATACTATATTACATGAGATTGCCCATGCATTAAGTGTTCATGTATATGGAATAAGATTTGGTAGGGGTCATGGTGCTAATTGGGTTAGTGTTGCTAAACAGATTGGTTGTGACGGCAAAAGATGTTTTGAGGTTGAAACTGTTAATATGCCTAAATCGAAATATAGTCTTATATGTGATAGTTGTGGTACTGAAAGTTCTAAACATAGAAAGGTATCAAGAACGTATGCGTGTGCTAGATGTTGTAGGGAACATAATGGAGGTAAATTTAGTGATAAATTTATTTTAAGATTTGTTGTAAATAATTTGGAATTGTCCAAATAATTATTTACCTTTGTATTGTCTAATTAAAATATAGTATTATGGAAAATCCTTTTATTCACAATATTGAAATATTATCTTTGAATGTTGTATTGGTTGGTAAGATAGATGTTGAAACAGATTTGGGTGCGGTTACTATTAGTCGTGAGGGTCGAGAATATATCTTAGATGTTGTTCAATCCTATTCAATGTTTGAGGATGGGATTACTAGCATTGAAACTGATTTGGAGCGTGATGATGAATTATTTTCTGATTGTCCTTATGACATTACAGCTGAAGATTTGATGAGTGATGATTTGAAAGTTGAGTTTTATATTTCAACTGAAAATGAGATTGAATCAATGACATTATTTATTAGAATTGGTGGTGCGTATGGAATGACAAAAGCTATTAATGTAATTCAAGAATAAATTAAAAATAATTCATATAATATTTGGTAGATTAAAATATTATACTTATCTTTGTAGTGTCTAATTAATAAAACATATAGTTATGAAAAATTACAATTACGTTATTGGTGAAGAAATTGTCTTATTTGAAGATTCAAAGAGAAATGAATATTTTGGTAGGGTTGTTGAAATTAGAGATAATACTGTATTATGTACAATGGGTGATGATAAACCTATTGAATTTGATAAGGGTGTTGTTATTCCTATTGACCAAGTTGAGGATTTATTTCCTACACCCGATTTAATTCCCGATGAAGTTCAAGCCGTATTGGAAAGTTTTGATGAGGATTGTGCTAACACTTATCATGAATTGGATAGGTTATTAAATGAATTAGAACCATTGGGTTATATCTTTAGTTATTATTTGGATGCCGAACCATTTTGGTTAAGAAAAATTATTACAAATAATTTGGAAATATCAAAATAATTATTTACCTTTGTATTGTCTAATAATTAAAACATAAAAGTATGAGCAATTTAAACGGAACGGCATTATTATTTACTGATAGAATTAGTAAAGGTAGTATCAATGAAGAAACATTAATTGGTTTCTTAGAACAAGATGATGATTTTGTTGGTAAAATGGCTAAAAGAATTTCAAAAGAAATTTACCAAAAACATAAAATTAATTTGGAAAATGATGAACTTTGGACATTAAATTTAATGCTTAGAGATTTATTTGAAGTTACTGGCTTCATTGGTTGTTCTTCAAATTATGGCGATTATTCTTATGAGATTATCGAAACTGAATTTGAATACGTTGTGGTTATTGCAACAATTGTTTAAAAAATAATATTAAAAAAAGTGACATTATTATTTGGTAGTGTCACTTTTTTGTTTTATCTTTGTAGTGTCTAATAATTAAAACTTAAATTTATGTATTCAAAACCGTTATTATCTAGCAACAATGCTAAAACTGTTAAAGGTGAAAAGAAAAATTTTAAAACGTTTATTCTTTATATGTCACCGTTTACTCAAAACTCAAAGGGAGTTAATCTTTGCCCTATGGCTAGTAATGGGTGCGCAAGTGCGTGTTTATTCGAGAGTGGCTTTGGTGGTATTTATACGAACGTTAAACAAGGTCGTATTGAAAAAACAGAATTTTATTTATCTAATCGAATTGCATTTTTAGATAAATTGGTTGTTGAAATTTCCAAGTTAGAAAAGAAGTTTAAAGATAGCGAATTTACCTTAGCTATTCGTTTGAATGGTACGACTGATATTTCGTATGAGAAACAAATTACTAGTAATGGTAAAACAATTTTCGACACGTTCCCAAGTATTCAGTTTTACGACTACACAAAGAACTACACAAGGTTTAAAAAAGTGTTGCCAAGTAATTATCATTTAACATTTAGTTTATCCGAAACCAATTTTGACAAAGCAATGGATTTACTAAATAAGGGGGTTAATGTTGCAATGGTTATGAGTAAATTAGTTGATAATTTATTTGGTTACAAAGTAGTCAATGGTGACGAAACCGATTTGCGCTTTACAGACCCAAAAAATGTTATTGTTGGGTTAAAGTATAAAAAGAATACGGGGAAGGGTGGTGCTGAAAAAAATAAATTAGCTTTAGAAAGTGGCTTTGTAATTGATGTTGATAAGGTTAATAAACCTGAATTATTGGAAGTGGTATAACTAATAATATAAAATAAATAAGGTAGGTTATTTTAACCTACCTTATTTATTTTTATATCCCTATTAATTTTACTACATAGTGGTTGTAAATTGGCAAAGTGGTTTAATTTAATAATTTCTTTTTCACTTGTTGCTGATGAAGATGGTATAATGTGGTCAATGTCCCATCCATAATTTAATTCACCGTTGTATAAACCATAATTATCCCATGTCATCCAATCTTCAAATTTAGATTCTAAGTGTTGTTTAAATTCTTCAAATGTACATCCCAGTATTTCGTGAGTTCTTGATTTTTTAGTGAAACCATTTCTTTTGAATGATAATTGAATTAACTTTCTAATATTTTCCTTTGTTTTAAATATTATATCATTTTTTAATCTATTTTGATAATATATTTTTTGTTTTTCAGATAATATAATTTTATTTTCTTTACGATATTTTTTAACTTTTTCAATATTATCATTATAATATTGTTTTCTATTTTCTAATATTTTTTCTTTGTTATTATCATAATATTGTTTTTTATATTCTTTTATTTTTTCAGAATTAATTTTAATATATTGTTTATTATATTCTTTCATACTTTCAACATTTCTATTAATTTTATTTGATTCAGTAAAACAAACTTTACATTCATTACGATATTTTTGACTATCTTTTCTGAAAAAAAATTCAGTTAATTCTTTTTCATTACCACATTTGTTACATTTTTTCATAATATAAATTTATATATAAATATAAGGTAATTTGGAAAAAACTTGAAAAATCATTTGGTAGTGTCATTTTTTATTTGTACATTTGTATTGTCTAATAATTAAAACATATAATCATGGAAATAAGACTTAAACCATTTAATTACTTATTACGTTCTGAAATTACTGATACTGATGTATTAGAAAATATTTCAGATGATGCTACCGCAATTTTCATTGATGAGGATAATTGTTGGATTGAAGTATTAAACAACAATAATTTTTTTGTTCCTGATGGTTGGGGAGGTACTGAAACCAATGATATTGATGAAGCAAAAACTGCATTGATTAAATTTAAAATTGATAATGAAATTTCTTTATTTTAATTTGGAAATATAGAATATTATTATTATCTTTGTATTGTCTAATTAATTAAAGCATATTATCATGGAAATGAAAAAAGCAATTTTAAATACAGTTGATAAACGATTAACATTTATATTTAGAGATAAAGAATTTGTTGTCGATGTTAAAGGTATGGAAAGTGACCATTGGGATACAATCAAAGATGAGCGAAGAAATATAGAATACGATATTAATATTTGGTTTGATGAGTTTTACAATGGGGTTAATTCATTTCAGTTATGCGTATATGAATTGGTGATGAACCACGATAATACACATTTAACCATTGGTGATTCACTTGAAAGTTATGATGTTGTTTCTATCAATGAGCAAGGGTTGATAATTGACGGTGATGAATTGGAGTTGGCTATGTTTGGTTATAGTAACAAAGAAACTGATGAAGAAAAAGAATCGTGGTTATTTTGGAAAGAGTTTTTTTAAAATTAATTGTAGTTTAATTAGGAATTGTAAATTATTATAGTTATCTTTGTATTGTCTAATTAAAACAATGTAACATGAAAAGTATCAAAGTAAGATTTAACCTGGGTAGAGGAAAAAACTACATGAAGTGGAAGATTCAACATCCCGATGGTAAGATTGAATATCATTCACCAAGTGAAGTTCAGTTAGTGATGGATGACTGTATCCTCAAAAATTACAAGTCAGTTTCTCAAAAGATTTTTGAAGGGGGTAATAAGACGGTTTGCGCATGGATACTTTGTAAGTCATTAGCGATTAAGAAAAGTGAGTTCATACAAGGTGATTTGAATGGTGAGAGAATTCGTTATAATCCACGGGTCACGCCGAATTGGATGTTGGGTGATTCGAATGCAGATGGAATGTCAGTTGACAAACTAGTGAGTGTAGATTTCGGAGTATATAAAATATAAAATAATATTATTATGGAAAATATTTCAGATTTAGATGTGGCTAAAAAGATGGTAGCTATAAAAATGTCAGCGGATAATAGAGGAATTGAATTTGGTTTAAGTTTAAAGAGGGTTCGACAATTATTAAATTCAAAGAAGTGTTTTATTAGTGGGGTTAAATTGAATAAGACTCAAGGTGACGATAATCAATTAACTTTTGACAGGTTGGACAATACCAAGGGTTATATTGATACCAATGTTGTTGCCTGTTCATTGAGAATGAATAGAGCTAAAGATTCATTAACTATTGAGGATATTACTATGTTGTATAAGTCAGTAGTAAAAAAAAGTAAAAAATAATTAGGATATATCAAATATTATAATTACCTTTGTTTTGTCTAATAAATAAGCGAATACTTACACGTAAAAAAAGATTTGGGTGGCATGCTTATGTTTTAAATTAGACACCGAGAGGGTGACACATAAATTCTACAAGACCACCTATTGTGTTGCCCTTTTATTAAATCCAAAATAAATGTATAATTTTAAAAATGTTGTATTACAGAGAGAACTTAAGGATTTACTAACAAGTGCGGTAAATTTGGAGCGAGGGGAGTTAGGTGGTTATTCAATAGAGATTGAAACTAAAGACCCGATATCTCATGAGAGTTTTCTTTATCAAGGTCGAACGGCAGAAATTGACAGAGACCATGACTTTAAAATTTTGGAAGAATTATTAAATAAATCCACCAATTAATTTGGTGGATTCTTTTTTTTTACTTATCTTTGTAGTGTCTAATAATTAAAACAAAATATCATGGCGGGTCATTTACCATTAGTTACAACTGATTTTCATGTGAAATTGGTTGAAGAATTCAAAAACAATCGAGAGTTACAAACTGCTAAATTCTTTGATAGAATTAAAATAGACGGTTATGAAGGATTCTTTCAAAGATTACCCAATGATTATAACATGGATGAAGAAACTGGGTTAACAGATAGTCATATATTCTTTTATTGTGGAAATGAAATGAATGATGAATATTTTGAAATTCATTTGGATTTTTATTTAAAAATTAATCAAGTTTATTTGGTAATGTAAAATCTTTTACTTATCTTTGTATTGTCTAATAATTAAAACATAAAAACATGAAAAATTTAAGATTAGTTGTTATTAATACAACTGCGTATTCAGAAGAGAATTTAACTCTAATTACTGATTTGACTGATGAACAAATTATTGAAGTAGTTACTCCTATTGTTGAAGAAGAAAGAAATGATGATGTTGAATACGATAATGATGATTTGGTTATTGCGTTAATCAATAAATTTCACCAAACTAATTATATTCAACAAGTTATTGAAGCTGATGAAGTAACAATATAAAACAATATTATTATGAGCAATTTTAAACCACAAGTAACATATATGACTAGAGATAGTCAACATGATTACAACGTTGAACGTTATAGAGTAAATTCACCTTATGTAACAAAAAGATTTAATACTTATGCTGAATTGAAAAAAGCATTAAAGGATTATATCTTACATAACCATATTGGTGATGATGAAGTTTTTGTATCAAGAAGTAGAAGGGGTCATTGGGGTGAGTACTTTGAAAAATGGGGATTGGTAAATAATAAACCAACTATCGTTAAACAAGGTTGGCAATAAAAAATAAATCAAAATAAATTAGGATATATCATTTTATATTATTACATTTGTATTGTCTAATAAATTAAAAATAAAAATTATGGGTACTAGAGCTCTAACAAAAGTTTTTCAAACTTACAAAGATGAGAAAAAAAACAAACAAGTAAAAGAACAACTTGTGAATATGTATCGTCAATATGACGGTTATCCGTCAGGACATGGTACTGAATTAGCAGACTTCCTAAAGGTTGGTAAAGTTGTCAATGGTATTGGTAGTAGAGATGAAAAACAAATACTATTCAATGGTGCTGGTTGTTTAGCGGCACAGATGATTGCACACTTCAAAGATGGTGCGGGTGGTATTTACATTGAACCAATTACTGCAAAGGATTGTGGGCAAGAATTTGAGTACGAAGTTATCGTTGATTTCGATACAAGAGAAGTTACTTTGAAATGTTTCGAGATTTGGAACAAGAAAAAGCTGTTATTTGAGGGAAAACCTGCTGATTTTGAGCAATTTGTCACAGAATTAGCTGAAAAAGAGTAAAAAATAGCAAAAAAGTGACACTATCATTTGGTAGTGTCATTTTTATTTTGTACCTTTGTATTGTCTAATAATTAAAACTTAAACTTATGTCTAGATTGAAAGCAGATGAATTGGCAAAGGAGATTAGCAATTTCGTTAATGGTGCTGGTATTAATGAGGTTAAAGAATTGGTTGAGTTGATGGCTAAAGACCATCCAACATTGCAACAACTGAAAATGAAGTTGGCTTGTATGTTCGTTGAGCAAATGGCTAGTAAAGAATATACTGATGCTAGGAATGAGCAAAGTAAGAGAACTGCACTTGCAATGATTGAGGGTTACAAGATGTCAGCAAAGGAAGAAATCATTCGTCAGGACGGTGGAATATCTGATAGTCTATCAAAGTTCATTGATGAGAAATATTTACCGTCAGATAGTTTAGGATTGATTTAAAAAAATATAGGGGGTGATTAATTTTACCCCTTACATCCACATCCTTTTTCATTATCTTTTTTTATTTCGTTTACTATTCTTTCTTTGGTACGTTCTTTAGATTCGTCATCGTATTTCTTTTTGACTGTATCAAAGTTCTTCATAAATTTTTTTCTATTATTTTTGTCCATACAGATAAATATTAATTAAAAAATTAGGAAAAGTAAATTATTATCATTATCTTTGTATTGTCTAATAATTAAAACATAAAAACATGAAAACTAATAACGAATTAGAGAAGTATATTGTATATATTGAAGTTAGAGATAGTGAGGGCAAAATTATCCTAGATGATAATGGGAGCAAAGTTACTGATATGCGTTACGAAACTGAAATGCTTACAAGCAATATGGAGTTCAACTTGCGTCACCTTGCAAGGTCATTAAAAGCATTTATGCCAGACAGACAAATAAACATTGATGTATATGTTCGCAATTCAATTTCGGCAACTTTGATGAATATGTATTCATTTCGTGTTAGTGAGGATAAATTTGTTCAACATTAATTTGGATATATCAAATATTATACTTATCTTTGTATTGTCTAATAATTAAAACAATATTTATCATGGGTGAAAAATTAAATGAATTTCAGATTGAAGAAGCTATTGCTAAAAATCCGAATACACAATTTGAGACTTGTTGCTTTTGCAATGGTATTGAAGAGGGTATGGTGATGCACGAAGTTGACTATGAAACCTTTGATGTTATGTGTGATGAATGCAAGGACATGAAAGATAGTTTTGATGCTTGGGTTGATGAAAATGTGATTAAATTTTCTAGTGGTTATGGAACGCAAGATGCACAATATAATAATCGCATTGAAACTGAAAAAGATTTATTTATTTATTTTGTTAAAGAATTTGGTAGTTAGAAATATTTTACTTATCTTTGTAGTGTCTAATTAAAAACATATATTATGAGTTTAGAATTATTTTTAGAGCAAATTGAATTAAAGGATAATACCTTAAATGATAATGACTTTGATGTATTCATTGATATTAATACAAACCTATTCCATGCGTTTGAGAATAATGTTGATGAACCTAGAAAGTTTGTATATCGTTTGACTGATACAGAGGAAAGTATTGCTGAAAATCATAGACAAGAAATTCTTGAGTATTGTTTAGCAACGGTGCTACCAACAGATACAGTTGGATTGGGTGATATTTTTGTCCATGGAAAATATATTGAAAGATTGTCATAAATAATTTGGTGGTTTAAAATATTATACTTATCTTTGATGTATGGAAAACGATAAAGCATTATTTGTAGCATTTTATTTTTGGAGTGGTTACAATTCACAATCATTGTGGCAAGAGTTCGATAAGATTTATGAATTGGCAGATAAGTTTGTCCAATCATATAGTCAAGATAAAACTTGGGAAGATGAATCCTTTGAGGAGTATATGGATAACTTCATTAGAGAACATATACCTCAATAGTAATATATATACACAATTGTGTATATACGTGCGTGTGTGAGCGAGTACAAACAATATAAAACAATATTATGTCTAAAATAGCAAAGTTAGTAACGATTACAATGAAAACGAGAATCCTTGTTGATGAGAACGCAAGTGAACGTGATATTATTGAACTGGCTTCAATAAGAATGTCTGAAAAGATACAACATGAATTCAATGAGAATTTAGAATCAATTGAAGATGATATTGAATGTCCATACAATCCTGAATTCGATGAAGAACATGAATGGTAATTAACCACAAAGGTACGTAAAAAATAATTAATAAAAAAGCATATTTCATTTGGATTTATGCTTTTTTTTATTTACCTTTGTTTTGTCATTGGACGGGCTGAGGGTCACACACCACCAGGAGAGTAGACTCCATGGTACACTAGTATTTTTTTATATAAAAATTTAACAAAAAAATTAGGATATATCATTTTTATTTTGTATACGTGCGTGCGCTATTATTACTGTATGAAAAAAAAATTAAAAAAATATCGTTTTATATTTGTTTATATGGAATAGTATTATTATCTTTGTACTGTTAATCAATTAAAACAATTTATTATGAGCGAAGTAAAAAACAAAGTGAATGAAATCTTAGTTGCGCACAACCTAGATTTCCGTATTGAGAAAGAAATGTTACTTTCTACTAGTGGTAAACCAACACCTTACTATGGTTTGTTTAACGACAAAAGTGGTGAATGTTTAAACACAGTTAAAGAATCTTACACAGTATCTCAAAATGATGAGGTGGTTGAACTAGTACTTAATGGTATGCAAGGTTTTGGTGAGTTGTCAGTTTCAAAAGCGGGTGCATTGAACGGTGGACGTAAAGTGTTTATCCAATTGGGAATTGACGGAATGGCAAAAGTTGGTGACGAACGTATCAAAAGATATGTTACAATTATCGACAGTAATGACGGTTCTACGGGATTGTCAGTTGGTATTGGTGAAACCGTAATGTCATGCAGTAACCAATTCTTTAAGTTTTACAAAAGTGGACAGTCAAAATTACGTCACACAGCGAGTTTAACACAGCGTATTAAGGAAATACCTTACCTTATTGAGAAAGCGTTGTTAGAGAGCCTTAATTTGACTGAAACGTACAAACAGTTTCAATCGACACCAATTACAAAAGCATTGGCAGATGAAATGGTTAAACACATTTTAGGTTTTGACCGCTTAATGTCTATTAAGACAGAAAGTGAATTGTCTACACGTTCTTTGAACGCAATGGACACTTTGTATAACCACATTACAAAGGAAACGAATCAGAAAGGTATGAATATGTTTGGTTTGTTTAGTGGGGTTACTTCATGGACTACACATGAGAAGTCAGCACCTAGACGTGAGAATGGACGTGAGGAAAGCATGATGACGGGAACTAACTACCGCACAAACGAACAAGGGTTGGAATTTGCCCTTAACAAATTGGGGTTGGTAATGGCATAAGGAATGGAATGGGGGTTGAAAAATACCCCCACCATTTTGTTAATAACTTTTTGATTAAAAATTTGCATGGGTCGATTTTATTTTGCACCTTTGCAAATTTTTTTTATATACCTAAAAAAAAATATAAGGTAGGTTGGAGTCTACTCTACTACCACCTTGCGAGTGTCAGCCCCTTTGACATAACAAAGGTAATGATAATATTTGACACTACCAAATTTATTTCATATTATTTTATATTATTTTTTTTTTCATAATAGGTTTGTTAAAGGTACTAATTTAGAATGATTATAAATTACGAATGCTACCTTTAGTATGTAGCACAAGTGAAATAGTATCCTTATCTTTGTAGTATAAATTTAAAAAACTATATTATGAGAACAAAACAAGTTTACATTGTACAATACAATGATTGTTACGGAAACGGAACTGACAAGAAGTTAGAAGCTGTAATTGAAAGCAAAGATGATTTTAAAAGTTGGTTGGAGCAACACAACGATAATCGAAGAATGGATTGTATTAGTGATGATGACTTTATCGAGGAAAGTGAAGAAGAATTTGATTTAATACCTTTGAATTTAATAACTTTTAAAAAATAATATTTGGATAATTAAAATATTATCCTTATCTTTGTATTGTCTAATTTAAAAACGTATTATTATGAGCCAAGCATTAATTGATAGAGTTATTGAGCAAATAAGAGAAGATTTGTATAATGGTGTTGAGCCATTGGAGGAATTATTATCATTTGTACCAAGAGAAAACCTTATTGGATATTTGCCAGAAGAAGAATGGGAAAAATATGAGAATGAGTATATGTGCAACAATTGTGGTGGTGGTTTTATTGGTGAAGAAATGGATTTTGATGTGAATGACCAGGAGGATTTATGTAAGAATTGTAATCATATAAGTTTTAATGACGCACCTTATGGTAAAGAATAAAAAATAATTGGTAAATAATTTGGTAGATTGAAATATTATAGTTATCTTTGTATTGTCTAATAATTAAAACAATTTATTATGAGGGTAATTAAAATAAACACAACAGCATTTGAAGAAGAAGATTTTTATTTGCTAACTACTTTAACAGACCAAGATATTGTTGAGGTAATTAATCCAATTGTTAATGCTGAAAGAGATGGATATGAGGAGTATAACAACGATATGTTGGTTGAAGCATTGAAGAAAAGATACCCAACAGATTATGTTGAAATGTATGTTGAATTTGATGAATTAATCTTTTAAAAAATTTGGAAATATCATTTTATATTATTATCTTTGTAATCTAATTTAAAAACATAAAAATATGGGACGTTATTACAGTGGCGACATTGACGGAAAGTTTTGGTTCGCTTTGCAATCGAGTGATGCAGCAGACAGGTTTGGTGTAACAGGTCAACAACCAAGTACACTACACTATTATTTCAGTGAGGATGACCTTGAAAGTGTTGAAGCTGAAATCAAAAACATTGAGGAAAGTTTGGGTGACAAGTTGAAACTAATTGAGAAGTTCTTTGAGGAACGAAATGGTTACAACGACAAAATGTTGGAAGAAGCTGGAATTACACAAGATGAATTGCGTGATTATGCTGATTTAGGTTTGGGCAAACAGATACGTGATAGTATCAAAGAAAACGGACAATGCAGTTTTGAAGCTGAATGTTAAAAAATTAATTTAAAAAAAGTGACACTATCATTTGGTAGTGTCATTTCTTTTACTTATCTTTGTAGTGTCTAATAATTAAAACTATATCTTATGTTTACACTTGTTAATCTTATTGAAAATAAAGTAATAGCTGAACCAAAAAACGTGGTTGAGTTAATTGATAAACTTGATAAAATTCGTATTGAGAACGAAGATTTTGATTTTAGTATTTTGGGTTTATCCGATGCAATAGAATATGTTGAGGACTATTGCGACAATTTGGATTTGCTTGAAGATAGTAAAGTAAATGAGTTTTTATCCAATCATAGTATTGAAGTAGAAGACAACGAACCTGACCATTATGTAGAATTGATGATGGACAACCATAAGTGCGCTGAATTTAAAGGTAAAGAATACTACATTAGTGATAGTCTAACACTAACAGATGATGAAGAAAAAATCTATGATGTGTTGGTTTATACGTTACACGTTTAAAAAAACTTTCCAATAAATTAGGAAATATCGTTTTATATTATTATCTTTGTATTGTCTAATTAAAACAAGTTATTATGTCAGCAATTTATGTATCCCCAATTGGTTTGAGTGTCTTTGATGATAAAAAAGAGTTTGGTTATTTTACCATTACTGGAAACCCAAAAAGAAGTGAAACCATTGTTGAATTTGAATCTGCAAACGATTTTGAAGAATTTATCCAAGATAAAATAAAATGTGATGCAATTGAGTTTGATAGTGAGTATTGTCAGTTCTTTGCCTATGCTAAAACAAAAGCACAAGCATTATCATTTGTAACCCGAATTGAAAAACATTTTGACAAAGCAAAAAAAATGTTGAAATAAATTAGGATATATCGTTTTATATTATTATCTTTGTAGTGTCTAATTAAAACAAACGAAAAATGGAAAATTTAGTATTACAAGCAATCGGAAATTCAGAAGTTGAAAAAATCAACAAAATCAAAAGAAATAAGGAGTTTTTAAGACGACTTATCGGAGATTTGCAACAAGTATATACTTTGTATGTATCTAATCGTGATGACCAAGATAGTACAACTTATCGAATTAAAAAAAGTTCAAATTACATTGATACGATATTCTTTACCGCTGATGAAAATGGTTGCAGATTTAGAACAAAAATGTTAGGTTACAGAAAGGGTGCAAGACCCGAATGGAATTTGGGTTGGATTGTTGATAAATACGATACTTGCAAAGGGGAACCAAGATTTATGCGTGAAGAAAATGCACCACATGGATTCGTTGAAGTGTTAATTAACTTTACTGATGTTAGCGCAAACCTAATGGATATTATTAGAGATATTGCACGAATTTTAGACCACGAAAAAGTTTCAAAAAAGTTTTAAATAAAATAGGAAAAGATTTGGATAAGTGAAAACTTATCCTTATCTTTGTATTGTCACTTTAAAACATATAAGTTATGAACAAGCAATTTGAATACGAAATTCCAAACAATGTTAAGGACATTATTTTGTCTGATGGTTATTATGTAAAGATGAACCAACATTACACCGCAACTGTAAGAGATTTATCTTCTTTTGTATGGGCAATCAACAACTGTAATCCCGATGAAAACTTTGGGGTTGTAACAAACCAATCGAATGACAAAGATAGCAAACCATTCTTTGTTCAGATGATGCAAATTATTTATGCGTTCAAAGGATTCTCAATCTTTAATAGAGAATTTCCACACCAATTTATTGAATGTGAAAATGAGAATGAAACAATTTCAATCAAAACAAAAGGTGGTAAAAGAATTACAGTTTCAGTAATTGAAAGAGCAAACTGTGTTGATATTGCTTACCACGATGCACCAATTGAACCAATTAACAATGGTAACAGTAATATCCCACAATTTGAAATCATTGGGTTTAATTGTGGTGGTACACCAGTAAAAAGAACGGCTGTAACAATCGCAACAATTATGTTGAAATAAAATTGCAAAAAGATTTGGAGAATAGAAATATTCTCCTTATCTTTGTATTGTCTAATAATTAAAACAAAATAAAATGGCAACAATTTTCAGTTCACCCGACACAATTAAAGTACCTAGATTATCAAATTTTATCGTTAATGGTAGATATGATAATGAAGCAAATAACAAGGCAGATAAACAATTTCTTGCGGAATTAAAAGCTTTCGTTCTTAAACGCAAAAAAGGTAAGAATGTTGGTGAATTAATTCAATTTCCTCATGCAGATGGTTACGCACAATATATGGTAGCTAGTATGCGACCACTAGAATTAGTGCATATACCACTTGGTGATGCTTGGAATTATCCATATATTGAACGCTTAACAGCCACTGATATACAAAACAAAATAAACCAATCAAAAGCTTTAAGTGAATTATTCAAATAAAAATTAGGAATTGTAAATTCTTTTATATATCTTTGTATTGTTAATTTAAAACAAGAAATTATGACAACAGAAATTAAAGCACAAGACGTAGCACAAGTTGCAATTGATTTGGGAATGGATATTACCATTGGACAAATTAATCAAGTATTGGAAATGTACGATGATGAAGCTGACAATGACCCAACGGCAACATGGAATTTAATTGTAGAAAATTGTTTATATAATTTGCAAGATTAAATATTTATTAGTATCTTTGTTAAAGAAAAATAGTCAGGTGGCGAAATGGTAGACGCACATCGGTGGGTGATTTAGTTTGAGGATACAGCGACAGTCGAGGTCACAAACATATATAAATACAGGTTCGAATCCTGTCCTGACTACAAAACGTCCATAATGGTGGTTTTAAATTGACAAAACAAAGAGAAGAAAGGAGACAGAAATGTTTCCTTTTTTTTTGTTAAAAAATTAGGATATATCATTTTATATTATTATCTTTGTAGTGTCTAATAATTAAAACAAGTATTATGGAAGAAGCAAAAAAAGTATTTGAAGAATTAATTACATTGTATGACGTTGCTGATGCGTTGGAGGATAATGGTGATGTTGAGGAATCAGTTAATATGAGAATTAAATTAAATGTTATCTCAAAATTTATGGTAAATAATTTTGATATATAAAATAATATTATTATCTTTGTAGTGTCTAATAATTAAAACGTATATTATGAAAGTAAAAGATTTAATCAAACAACTTGAGGAATTAAACAAACCCGATGCAGAAATTACATTGTTGGGTAATGTTGGTCACCCAGAAGATGAAGAAACTGATTTGTATTTCGACCTAGTTGAGATTTGGAATGACGGCGAAGATAGTATTACTTTATTCATTGGTTTAAGTGATGAAACATTGGAACAAATAGAAAGTCAAAAACCATTGAGGTTGTCAGATTTAAAAAGTAATGACGACATTGATGATGAAGATTATCAAAGTGGGTTATTATATGGGGTTGATAATAACCAATAAATAAATCAAAATAAATTTGGAATTGTCAAAATAAATACTTACCTTTGTATTGTCTAATAATTAAAACATTATATTATGCCAAATCACATTACAAACCGATTAACAATTATCGGAACGGAAGAACAAGTAAAACAAGTTCGTGGAGCAATTAAGGGCGAACGTGAAGACCAATTTATTGACTTCAATAAGATTGCACCAATCCCAAAAGAATTGGAGAATACAACTTCCCCAACACGTATTATTTCACAAGAAGAGTATGACATACAAGAGTTGAAAATTGCTAATGACGACTTGACAGAAAACGAAAGAAATTGGGGTATTTCAAGAGGGTTGACACAAAAACTGGCTATTGAGTACAAAAAGAAATTTGGTCATTCAGATTGGTATGGTTGGCAAAATGCAAATTGGGGTACAAAGTGGAACGCTTACGAACAATGTAGCATTGATGAAGATGTAATTGAGTTTCAAACTGCGTGGAGTACACCATTTTCCTTATTGGTTAATTTGAGTTTAATGTTTCCCGAAGTAACTTTTGAAGTGAGATATGCTGATGAAGATTTTGGTCACAATGTTGGAGAATTTACCTTATTGGGTGGTGATGAAATCTTAACAAATATCCCTGATGGTGGTAGTGATGAAGCATTTGAATTGGCTATGGACATTCAATATGGTACACCCGAAGATTATTTTGACTGCAACCAAGAAATCTTTACTGATGATTATATCAATGAAGATGAAGAAGAATTGAGTAGTTATGTTAGTCAAATGATTGACATTGCTTACAAACATAAACACTATCCAAGTGAGGACTGCAATTACCACAAACTTGCATTGGAACGCTTCAAAGAACTTGCATTGGCAGATGAGAACTTTGAACTTGTAATTATCATTGACAAGGAATTGAACAAGGTAGAAAAGTAATAATATAAAATAATATAAAAATAATGACACTATCATTTGGTAGTGTCATTTTTATTTTGTACCTTTGTATTGTCTAATTAAAACAATGAGTTATGAACTTCGATGAAATTATAGTTGCATTACAAAAAAGATTTCCAACACTAGAAATTAAGTGTGCTAGTGAGTTCAGTAAAGATTATAAACCTAATCGTGCTATATGGTTGCGTAATGGTTCTAGTGTTCAATATACTGACAAAGATACAAACCCTTTGAGTGCATTGGATAATCGCATATACGATAACAAGAATTACGATATTGATGTTTATATCAAATTTGACAAATGGTGCAACAAGAAAGGTTGGTATGCAAGTACAGAAGAATATACTTTAATGTTGTATAAAATTTCAGAATAAATTAGGAAATATCATTTTATATTATTATCTTTGTAGTGTCTAATTTAAAAACGTATTATGGAAACTTGTATTGTACTTATTTCAGTTGATTATGATAACGCAAGAAAAACTTGTGAGCAAATTGAAAATGAAAAATTTGATAGCCGAGAGAATGCTAGAAGAATAATTAAGGAATTGCTTAATGAAGATGAAGTAGGACATATTTCTATCTTTCGTTTAACTGACTTTATTGACGAAGTTAACGACCAAAATTTGGACAATTTAACAGAATATTTTATGTCTTATGTTCAAATTAATTTGGATTTGTAAAATATTATTATTATCTTTGTAGTGTCTAATTATTAAAACATTATCTTATGGCTAAAGCAACAAAAACTTGGAAAATTGGTGAGTATTGTAAGGGTGGAATAATTACTGCTGAAATCAATGGCAAAATAATTACCCTTATCGGAAAAGAATGGGATTATTCTAAAGGTAGTACTAGAGGTAGCGACCAAAGTAAAGCAAAAGAATTCATTAGAGGAACAATTACTAGTGAAGAAAGTAACGCAGAACGCAAAATTATGGACTTTTTAGGGGATTTGACAACACATTACTATTCAAGTGAGGTAATGAAGTGGATTGAATCAAAAGTATCGTTTAAAAGCAAATTTGATTGGTAAAAAATAATTGCTAAAAGATTTGGATAAGTGAAAACTTATCCTTATCTTTGTAGTGTCTAATAATTAAAACAATAAGTTATGCAAAAGAGAACAATCATTAAAAGAATCAAAAGTATCATTGAGAAACACGAAACATTTAACATTGGGGAAGTTGTTGGTGCAGACGGTATTTGTGTTAACGAAATGGGTAACCTTGTAGCATTGGTTGAATATTTTAATAGTACAACGGTTGAAGTAAACATATACGATGCAAATAGTTTTAGTAGCGACCCGATTGATGACTATGAATTAACATACGAAGAATTGGATAAAGATACACTTGAACAGATTTTGTTTATTGCAGAACTATTTGAAACAGACCAAGAAAAAACTTTAAAAAGAATTGCATAAAAATTTGGAATTGTCAAAATAAATTATTATCTTTGTAGTGTCTAATAATTAAAAACTTAAAAATATGGGTCAGTACTTTTCACCAATCGTTTTAAACGATAAAAAAACACAACCAAAAGCTTGGGTTTATTCACACAATTTTGGTAGCGGTCTTAAACTAATGGAGCATTCGTGGATGAAAAATACCTTTGTGGGTGCTTTTGAATCACTTATTTTAAAGAATCCTGAAAATATTGTTTGGTGCGGAGATTACGCAGATAATGTTAAGGGTTGCAAAACTAACCTTTCAGATAGATGTAAGGAATCAACAAAGGTAACACCAACAAAAATAACTACTTTAAAAGAAAGTAGATACATTATTAATCACGACAAAAAAGAATTTGTTGATAAAACAAAAGTACCAACAGATAAAGACGGTTGGAGAATACACCCTTTACCTTTATTAACTTGCAATTCAAATGGTCGAGGTGGTGGAGATTTTAGAGGGGAAAGTGAATTGGTTGGTAAGTGGGCTTATGACAAAATTAGTGTTGATAGCAAAAAACCAAAAGGTTACGCAGAACTAATCTTTGACTTAGTCGAATAAAACAAAATTACAACGTGTAAGGTTGTTTTAATAGACAAACAAAGGTAGATGGGGAGCGCAAGTTCCCCATTTATTGTATGTGCATTTATGCCATGAGTGGCAACAGACATGAATGTACACAATTGTGTATATGCGTGCGCATGTAGGTACGATTGTTGTTGTATTTTAATTAAACTTAACATATTTATAGTTATGGAAAATTTAATCAATAAAAATATCGGAATTCAAAATACTGGAATGAATGAATATGATGCGTGGCTTATAATGTTAAAAAAATCACAAACAAAATTATTCAATTCATATAAAAAAAAAGACAACGATGTTATTGATGAAAATCAAAAGATTGTTGACTTCATTCAAAAACAATTAATAAGGTTGTCACAAAGATAATAATATTATTCCATATTTCCTAATTTATTTTAATTTAATTTGGTCCAAAAATTATAGTCCAGGTCGGAGTCTAATCTACTACCACCTTGTGAGTGTCAGCCCATACCTTATTGGTACATTACAAAGGTAAGGATAATAATTGATATATCCTAATTTTTGGTGAATAAAAATAATTTAAAAAAATATGCTATTTTATTTGGTAGATTGGAATATTATACTTATCTTTGTTAAGTCAAATTTAAAACTATATATTATGTCAGCAAAAAAATTAGAAGTATTAAAGTCAGCAAGTCAAAGAAGTTTCAATCCACAAGAAACAATGCAATGGTTGAAAATCAATCCAATTTGGTTAATGTCGTGGGGTGCAAGAAATTTCACAAGGTTTGAAGATACTGCGTTATTCTTCACCGTATCAGGAAATCATCATAAAGGTATTGTATTAATTACTTTAGGCTGGGACGATACATATACGGTTACATTATTATCTAGTCAATGGAACGAAAAAGCAAAGCTTGAAAATGTTTATTGTGACGAACTTGCTGAATTGATTGATAATAAAATCGAAAGAATTAACGAATATACAAAATAATATTAAAAAAAGTGGCATTATAATTTGGTAGTGTCACTTTTTTGTGTTATCTTTGTAAGGTCAAATTTAAAACTATATATTATGAATGTAACAGAAGTAACTGAAAAAATAAAAAGCATTGAATTATTCAAAGATTTAATTTTGAAAGATGCTAGTATCGACTCTCAACATGGGACGATTAAAGTTAAACCACGACATTTTAAAGATGCAAATAAAAACGAAGTTAAATTAGGTTCGTCCTATTCTTTATTTGTTGCGCACATGTACCAAGATAGTACAGAAATGGACGAGTTCTTTTATTTAACTTTTAATAGAAGAGGAGAACAACGTGATTATAGACGAAGAAGTTTTTATGGTATTGAATATAACAGAATATTTGCAAGTGGTTGTAGTGTTGAAGAAATAATTAACGATTTTGAAAGGCAATTAATTGGATATAGTTTAAAATAAATTAGGAAATATGAAATAGTATTTGTATCTTTGTAGTGTCTAATTATTAAAACTTAAAACAATGGGAAAAAATTATTCAGGTTCAGATTTGGGTTCAGATTTCAAATCATTTTTCAGAAAAGAAAAAAATAGAATTTCAAAAGTATTAACTCAAAGAGGTTGCACCAATTTAGAAATGGGTTATGGTTTTTATTATTTCAGTGGGTTCTTTACAGCACCAAGCGGTCAAATCTATTATTTCAGTTGTTCAGATGTAAGACATTTTGGTTATGATAAATTATTAATTCGTACAGCAAAAAGTTATAAAGATTATACAGGTGGTTCAAATGATTATGTTGGGGTTGATAATGATTCATTATTGAAGTTCAGATTATCTTAAAATAAATTAAAAAAAGTGGCATTATAATTTGGTAGTGTCACTTTTTTATCTTATCTTTGTATTGTCAATTTAAAACAAGTAATTATGAACGCAAAGGTAGAACAAATTTTAAGAAAACAAGCATACGATTTCGCAATCAAATGTGGTGCAACAGAAACAGAAGCGCAAGTTGAAGCAGACAATAAGATTAGAAGCGTAAATAAGCTGGTTGAACAGGAGAATAATCAAGTTTGGGTAGATATTACCAATGGCGAAAAACATATCCCTAGAATCCCTTATTAAAGGGATTTTTTTGTATGGTTAAAAAAAAGTATAAGATAGGTCGGAGTCTACTCTCCTGTTTCTTTCGACTCAGCCCCTTTGACATAACAAAGGTAAGAATAATAATTGAATCCACCAAATTATTTAGCAACTTTTTTTTAAATTTATTTTCATTAAAAATTAGGAAATGTAAAAACTATTTTATACCTTTGTAAGGTCAAATTAAAACAATATATTATGAGTTCAAAATTTTATTCAACAAACAACAAAGGGTTTCAAATGTTATTTGAAAATGGTTGGACAATTTCAGTTCAATTTGGTTATGGTAATTATTGTGACAATAATAATCATCCATTAGGTTTTTATTTTAGCAAAAATCAAGAAATGACTACATCGTCAGATGCTGAAATTGGAATTTGGGATAAAGAAGGTCATTACTACAATTTTGGTAACGATACAGTTAAAGGTTATTGTTCAACCAATGAAGTTGCTGAATGGATTGATAAAGTTTCTAAATTCTAAAAAAATAATTTAAAAATAATGACACTATCATTTGGTAGTGTCATTTCTTTTTTGTACCTTTGTAAGGTCAAATTTAAAACAATATATTATGTATTCTAAAATCACAAACGAAGTTGAATTTTTTGCAAGTTCAGTAGGAATTAAAGAAATGGTTGATAACTATTCTTTTGACGAACTTATGGCATTATTCATGTATGGTAAAAATCAAAAAGAAATTTTAGATAGGATAGTTGATAACAATCTTTGTTCTGAATATGGTGTAAATCCATTTGTTGTTATTGCAGATGCTTTAATACTTGAAATGAGATTAACTTTGGTTGAAGTTGCAATGGAAATAAAAAGCAATTGTAAAATTTTTGTTTCAAATACTTTGGGTGGTAGTATTCATGTATTACATAATAATTAATCAAAATGGAAATAGAACTATCAGCTTTATATATCGACCCACAAGGTAGGTTGTGTATTAATTTTGGAACAACGCCAGTAATTGTTGACGGCTTTGGTTCGTGTGTGTTTGGAGATTATTTTGTATATACTTCAAAAAAAAGTAAGAATTAATTTGGAAATATGAAATAGTATTATTATCTTTGTAAGGTCAAATTAAAACAATATATTATGAAGCTTCAGGTTATCGAAATCACTCAACACGAATTGCAACAAGCAATGAAACATAGTGTTCACAAGTCAAAAAAGACTTATTCAAGAAAGGATAAACACAAATGTAAAAAGTGGGATTAATTTCCCGCTCAAAATTAGGATAATTAAAATATTATACTTATCTTTGTAGTGTCTAATAATTAAAACTTAAAAATATGAATACAGAACACATTTTAATAGCATTAAAAAAGTTAGTAGAACACGAGATACCTTGTGTTAAATCTAATAGAAAGGGTTATGATTTTTTTATTGAGGACATTAGTGATGATATACCAATAACCGCAGAAGAAAATGAAAGTACACAAGCGTTTGGGATTCATTTATCTAAACAAGAAGTAATTGATTTTGCTAAAACTTTGTAGATAAATTTGGAATTGTAAAATATTATACTTATCTTTGTATTGTCTAATAATTAAAACAAT